>Ga0155937_114_pt3 | contig 162005 bp, 176 predicted proteins | sample RifCSPlowO2_02_FD_107591 | JGI IMG/M metagenome (GOLD analysis project Ga0155937, IMG submission 107591) | Candidatus Curtissbacteria bacterium RIFCSPLOWO2_02_41_11
TTTTGAGGATTTTTGTGAGGTTCACTTAATCAAAAATAATAAAGTAGTCACTTCCCAAACTTCTAAATCTCCTATTTCTGCACAAAAGATTGTTGGACTAGTTGGTAGATTAAAAGAAGAAAGTCAAGAGCTCCCGTCAAGAATTATTGTCTTTGGGGCAAATGAAAGTTCTGACATTTTCCAAAAGTTATCAGCGGTCAACTGGCATGATATTTTTGTTCATGAACCAAAAATTGATATTGTCAGTGATGAAGATTTGGCAAAATCAGTTGCCTATGCCCAGGCTCAGGATATTTTAGGATATGAGCCGACAATCGGTTCAGATACCAAAGGTAAAAAAGAAATAAAAGAGAGCATTGCCGAAGCTTCCGGTGAATTCGGCTTCATTGAGGGTGAAGATATTTTGCTTGATAAAGGGGATGAAGAGTCTGATCGTAAGATGCCTCCACTTGAGCAAAAACCAGATGAGGATTTAATAAAAAAACCGCATGCGTTTGAGAAGGAAGAATATGCTGTTGAAATTGACTCAACAGCCGCAAGTCCTGCCGAGGCAGAATCTGCCGAAAAACCGGATTTTGGTGAACAATTGGCAACTGTTGCCTATCTGCCAAAGATTTTCGGCCTTTTAAAAAAACGGCCACCCCTTAAAAATTTGCTTATTGCCGTCGCTATTTTATTGATCATTTTCCTTATTGGGAGTTTTGTAGCCGCCCAAACATTAACTGAAGCAAAAATACGCATAAAAGTTAATGCCAAGCCCCAGGAATCGAATTTTAATGTCAGTGCCGCAAGCGGCGGTTCATTCGACCAAGACAGGCAGCAGATTGCGGCGGAAGAAATCTCGGCTCAGGCCTCCGGTAACCAAAAGGCGGTAGCTACCGGCTCTAAAAAATTGGGTGAAAAAGCCCACGGTGAGGTGACTGTTTTAAACTGGACGACTTCTCCCAAGGATTTTCCCTCCCAAACAGTGATTCTTTCCAAGGATGGCCTAAAATTTACGCTTGATGCTGATATAGCAGTTGCCTCCCGAAGCGCTTCAACTCCTGGACAGAGCAAAGTCACTGTCAAAGCAGTGGAAGTTGGGCCAAACGGCAATATTGATGCGGGTAATGACTTTACTTTTCAGCAGTTTGATGATCTTTTATATTCGGCGCGCAATGACTTGGCCCTTACCGACGGAGCCGAGAGACAGGTAACGGTGGTTTCCCAAGAAGACCAAGACAGGCTTAATAAATCACTGACTGACTTGCTAACGGACAAAGCCAAACAAGATCTAATGTCAAAAGCTTCCGGCAAAAAATTGGCAGATGAGGCGATTGTTGTTAAAGTTCTTAAAAAAGCATTCGATAAAAAAATCGATGAGGAGGCCTCACTGGTTAATCTGGATATGGAAGTTGAAGCCTCGGCAATCGTTTATGATGAGAATGATTTGAAAAAGCTGCTGGCAGAGTCCATCACCAATCTTCCCGAAAATCTGGAAGCCAGACCGGAAAATGTTGAAATAACTAAAATTGATTCTCAAAGAAAGAATGATACTCTTAGCCTTTCCGGAAGATTTCAGGCAGAGCTTGTGCCGAAATTTAATGAGGATGAACTCCGCGGAAAAATTGCCGGCAAAAGCGTTAAAGAGATAAGAGCAATTATTAAGGAGGTACCGGAAGTTACAGATGTTATTGTCGAATTTTCGCCAAACATTCCCCTTTTTAATCCGATTCCGCGCAATAAATCAAAGATAAAATTTGCAGTTGAGGCAAGTTAAGTGAGTTTAGCCGTTTACATTAAGGCTCCGCCAATTTATCGAAAATTACCTAAGATTGCCAAAGATCACAGCAAGCGTGACCGTTTTTTTTACGGATTGATTTCGGCGGTTGGCGCATTTTCAATAGGTTTTGCCATTTGGCCCTATTTTGCTTGGCAATTAACCACTGCTTCAAAACTGACCCAAAAGATTGAAAAGTTTCCGATTCCCCAAGCCCAAGTACTGTCGGCAAGCACCATTCTGGCAAACGAAGTTCAAGTTGCCAAAGACTCGGATGGCTTTTCTTACTTCACGACGACTTATAAACCAGAAGGTACAAGACCAACCGAATTTTTTATAACCGTTCCTAAACTTGAAATTAAGGATGCGCGTGTTTTGATCGATAGCCTGCGTTTTGACAAAAGCCTGGCTCATTTTCCAGGTAGCGCTCTACCCGGAGAAGTCGGCAATTCGTTTATCACCGGCCATTCAGTGTTGCCTCAATTTGCCGACCCAAAAAATTACTGGGCAATTTTTACCAAACTTTCGGATCTTGAGATAGGGGATAATGTTTATGTTGAGATTTCCGGCCAAAAACTAAGTTTTGTCGTCCAATACGCTAAAATTGTCGATTCCCGCGATCTTTCGGTTCTTTTACCAATTTCGGCAACCGGCCGTAATTTAACGCTAATGACCTGTGTTCCTCCCGGCACTAATTTAAAGAGATTAGTTGTCATCACTGGTTTGCTTTAAAGCGGGTTCGAACTCCATTTCAATTTCTGCTAGACTATAGCCATGAGCAAAAATGGTTTTGTGCTGCCTTTGGTATTAGTTGCGGCTGTCGGATTGGCGATAGCAGGAGCGGCTGTTTATTCCCAAATAAAACTGAATGTCACACAGCCGCCTCAACCCCTTCAAGAAACAAATCATGAGTCTCCCTCTTTAAATCAAACGCCAGTCCCAAGTCCGACTGCTACTGCCAAATCCATAATTGATAAGGTAACCGGTGTTCTTAGTATCCAAGAAGTTAATAGTAACAAAGATGCTTATGTTGGAAAGCAAATAAGTGTCAGAGGCAAAATATATGTCCGGCATAATTATTCGTTGATGCCTTGCAACGCCAATGATCCCGAAACTTGTAATCCTGAAATTGGTGATCCGACGCTTCATCTTGTCAATCCGGATAGTTCATCCATAACCCCGAGCGGTGGCCAAATTCTTGATCTTTATCGAAGCGTTTCTGGCGGAAAATATGAACCTGCTACCTGTAAGACTATCAATCAAAACACCGTTGATTGCGGAAAGTATCAGCAAAACGAAGTTACCGTTATTGAAGGGATATTTACCAGGGATAAAATTCCTTATCAGCAAGTAGGCGATTCCGCCGGCAACATCAAAACCCTCAAATACCAAGACATCTATTTCTTGGTTATTGAATAATTAATTTATTTTTCCAATATTTGACAATTGATCTACAACCTTCGACAATTAGTTCGTGATTTTGGGAATTGATCTTGGGCAAAAGACCACTGGCATCGCTATCTCCGAGGGTAATTTTGCATCCCCATACACAACCATCAAACACCAAACAATTAAAGAGGCAGTTTCTAAAATATCTAAAATTTGTGATGAGTTAGGTGTTAAAAAGCTGGTTGTCGGTTTTGTCGAAGGCAAAATTAAATCCTATTTTCAAAAATTTGCCAAAATTTTTGAAAGAATCAATCCAGAAATTGAGGTTATTTTGTGGGACGAAACCATGACTACTAGACAAGCCCGAAGTTACATGATAAAACTGCAAATACCTAAGATTAAAAGAGCAAAAAAGGAACATCAAGTAGCGGCTTCTATTATTTTACAAAGCTACCTTGACAGTTTATGATTAAAAAAATACTTGCTCCGGTTCAGGCCTGGATTTTGCTTCAGGGCAAATGTGTGGGTTGTGGCCGAAGTTTAGCACTAAGTCGCAAAATTGAAAGAGGCAACAATACCCAAAAAGTAATTTGTTCCTGTGGCCGCATTTTTATCTTCGATAAAAGAACGGGTAAGTATCACCGGGCAACCTTTGTGGAGGCCAAAGTTGATTAGGAAGAAATTTCTTATCTTTTCCATTTTATTTGTCGTTTTAATACTTGCGCCGATCGTTTTAAATCAGTACTACAATTATTTACTCAAATCCCGATCGACACAGGAATCCTTCCAAATTTTCATCATCAAGCCCGGCCAGCCGATTGCCCAAATTGCCAAAAATCTTGAAAAAGCGGGACTTGTCAAAAATGCCCTTGCCTTTAGACTTTTAGTTGCCCAGATGGGAATTGCCAAAAATATCCAATATGGTGATTTTCGCTTGTCACCTAACAAAACTTCCCGTGAGATCGCTCAGGAGCTAACTCATGGCGCAATAGATGTGTGGGTTACTTTGCCTGAAGGCATGCGTGTCGAGCAGCAGGCTGATTTGATTGAGTCCAAGCTGAAAGTTTCCTCCAATGACAAATATCAGTTTGACAAGAAAGAATACATTAAGCTTGCCCAAGAAGGTTATATGTTCCCGGATACTTATCTGATTGCCAAAGATGCTGCCGCCAAAGATATCGTTGAAAGACTGCGCCAAACTTTTGATGAAAAAGTTGCTAAGAATTTGTTAGTGACAAGCTCAGGTCTGAGCGAGGATGAGATTGTGATTTTGGCTTCACTTATTGAAAAAGAGGCCAAAAGCGATGAAGAAAGGTCGACAATTGCCGGAATTTTATTAAACAGGGTCGACGTAGGTATGGCTTTGGAAGTTGATGCAACAGTTTCTTATGCCAAAGGTTATGATAGCGCAAATAATACTTGGTGGCCAACGGTAACCGTAGCTGATTACAAAAGCGTGAAATCATCTTATAATACTTATCTTAATGCGGGTTTGCCACCGGCACCCATTGCCAGTCCTGGTCTTGAGTCCATTAGATCTGCAGCTAGTCCTGCCCAAACAGACTACTTTTACTATCTTCATGATTCAAAGGGCCAAATCCACTATGCCAAGACAGTTGAAGAACACAACAAAAACATCCAAGATTTTCTCTAAAATTAGTTTGAATTGTAAAATTGACACTTAATATCAAATTTGATATAATTTAATGGATTTTAAAATAGTCTTTTACAAAGACAGTTTTGGCAAAAGTCCTATTGAAGAATTTTTTCTAAAACTTGCCAGCAGCAATAGATTACTATTGGCCAAAGCTCGGGAAGGGATCGAGAAGTTAAGAAATAGAGCTTATCACAGAGAACCTTTATCCAAGTACATAGAGCAAGGATTATGGGAACTAAGAGTAAGATCAAATAATGACATATTAAGAATTCTGTATACTTTTACTAAAGGACAAATAATTATTTTATTGCACGTTTTTATTAAAAAACAACAAAAAACGTCCAAAAGTGAACTGGAAATTGCCAGGAAAAGACTCAAAGAATTAATAGCAAGGAAAGATTCATGAAAAGAAAAAAGGATGATTTGGACAGATTAACAGAAAAACTTCTTAAAAAAGATCCTTCTTTAAAAGAAGAGTTTGAAAGGGCAGGCCAAGCCTGGGATATTGCATTTCAAATTTATGATCTTAGAAAAAAAGCAGGGCTTACTCAAGCACAGTTAGCAAGACTCGTTGGAACAAAACAATCTAATATAGCCAGAATCGAATCTGCAGATTATACAGGTTATACATTCAAGACCTTGGAAAAGGTTACTAAAGCTCTAAAATCTAAATTAGAGATAAAAATTGTTCCTACAACTTACATAAGATCTGTCCAAGCCTAATTTTTTTCCCCCCCGAATCCGTCCCAAAGTTAATTACCAAGTAGTTGTAGAGTAACCACAAACGGAAGTACAATTGGTCTGTTGAATATGACAGCTTGACATTAAGTAACTTATAAGTTACCATATGAAAAAGAATATTTTCTTAGATAAGGAGATTAAAACAGTATGAATCGTAAAATTAAACAAGCTGTCAAAAGAGGAGAATTAGTTGACTATACTGATCTGTTTGCCAGCTATTCTAAGAAACGCCAGCAGGAAATCTTGAAGCGAGCTAGATATTTAAAAGCTGCAATGGAGCTGAAAAAATTAAGAAAGCAGCTTAGAATCTCCCAAAATGAACTGGCTCGTAAGATGAAAGTAAAACGAGAATATATTACTCGAATTGAGAGCGGAGAGCAAAATATAACAATTGAAACCTTAAACAGGATAGCCGAAGCAACCGGTAAAGAGTTTGAGTTTCATTTTAAATAGCTATTTCCTCTAAGTTACTAGATACATTTTAAACCTTTTTTGTCAAAAAATTCCGGGATTCATCCATTCCCTGACTGTTGTACATAAAATCTCAACGGAAGTACAATTAGTCGGCGTAGAAGACTAAATGGTGAGTTTGGTCGAAGACGGTGAGGCTTTGTCGAACTGCCGAATCCATCAGCTTGGTTTAATGATCCTGAGGTCAAGACCGAAGGTCTCAGACTCGAATGGGCAAGCGCGGTGATAGAAGATATAGAGAAGAAGATATTGAGAAGTTTATAAAAATTTAAAAAGCGGCTTATGATAAACGCAACAAATAAAAAGATGGAGAAAAATACCAAACCAGCAAAATTTGTCTGCTATGCATTTATAGATGCAGCCAATTTATTTTATGGCGGAGAAAAAAGTTTAGGGTGGAGCATCGATTATAAAAAACTCTTGATCTATTTAAAGGAAAAATTTAAAGTTAAAAAGGCATTTTACTATGCTGGAGTTGAGCTCAACGGATTTCCTTATTCAATAATCGATTCCAAACCAATAGATTTATATAAACTCCTCTCATTTCATAATAAAAAGCTCTCAACAAAACTCTCAGAAGCCAAACTTTTAATTAGTCAAAAGCATATCCAAAGAATCAAATTTTATCGAAAGTTAGAAAAGTTTGGATACATGATGAGGTTAAAACCAACAAAAATTTATTGGGAAAATGAAAAACCGATTAAAAAAGCAAATTGTGACGTTGATATGACTTTTGATCTCATGCGCTACATGGAACAATATTCCCAAGCAGTAATTCTCTCGGGTGACGGCGACTTTGCTGTGGTAATTAAATATCTTATGAGTAAAGGAAGAAAAATTCATATACTGGCACGATCGGAAAGGACGGCTAAGGAAATAAAACAGCTGGCTGCCGAAAGATTTATGGATTTTAATTATTTGAGAGAAAGGCTGAAGTACGAAAAATGAACAAAAAAGAAGGGAACCCATCTAGGATGCCCTTCATGTTTAGTAGCAATATTATAATTTACGATAAACTTCTGGTCAAGAGGTAAGTGGATTGGAAATTAAAAGCAATTATAATCAGCAAGCGCGGTGACAGGCGTTATAAAGAAGAAGATATTGAAGAACTAATAAAACACAAATGACAAAAACTCAAAAAAGAGTAAAATTAAGCTCCTAAACATGAAACAGCTCATCATTGGTTTGTACACAATTCTGACAGTCACAATAGCGAATAACAGGTTTTACTTGGCGCGTATGCTGGGTTTTAGAAGTGAATTGGAGCTTAGAGATTTTTTTATAAAAAAGAAAAAAACTTTGCTTGATGGGGGACAATTTATATTTATGCCAAGAGAAAATCTTAAGCATCGTCTTTTATATATCACGATTACAAAAGATGAGAAAGAAAATTATATAGAATTTTATAAAAATATTTCCAAAATACCTATCGTTTCTCAACTATTTTTTATCACTTATTCTAGTTCTAAACACTGGAAGGACTGCAACTTTAATGCGAGAATTGATGGAAAAATAGTCAATATCAAAATTCCCCAACCAAATTTTACAGTCTATGGGTTTAAGAATGGTAAGTTTGAAAAATCCCGCATTGAAAAAATCGTCGATAATTTTGAAAAGAAAAATAGTTTGAGCTTTGGACGACAAAAAGAAAATAAACTTTCTTATCTTTCAAAATATGCTATAGACTCAGTAGAATCTGTATATTCGAATCGTTTTTTTCTCGATGTTATTTTAAGGGAATATCGAAAAGGTATGATTGACTTCGATGGAATTTTGAAAAAAGATGAAAACTATTTACTACTAGAATCAAAGGAAAAAGATGCTGGAGGGAATGAAGGGGATAAGTACTTTGGGTGGGATTCTAGAAGGTTGCCTTGGTACTTATATATTAAAAATGTTAGCGGACTTGAGACGTTTTATGTGATAAGGGAGGTTGATAACCAAACGGATAGAAATTTTGTTGATTGGAGATGCATAAGTCTAAATGACTTTTCCGAATCAGCTTCTTGGTTATCGGAAAGTGGAGGTGGAGGGAATGTTGGGACGATTACTTGTCCGGTTGGGGCTTTTAAGAGCTTAAAAGAACTTCTGTAACTGATACATTATTTTTTTTGCCGGCTGAACATTTTTACTAACATTAAATTCGTGTTCCCAAATCCTTAGAACACTCCACCCTTCTTTTTTTAGACTTCTATTCACTTCTCTGTCCCTTATTAAATTACGCCTAATTTTAGGGAGCCAAAAATTCTTATTAGTTTTTGGTGCTACAAAATGGTGCTTACATTTATGCCAAAAACACCCATCAATAAAAATGGCTACTTTTTTTCTTGTAAAAACTACATCAGGCTTTCCAGTCAGTTTGTAATTAAGTCTATAACCCCTTATGTTGTTGATGAACAGTAATTTTCGAAGTTGAATCTCCGGACTTGTGTCTCTAGAGAGAATTCTCGACATGTTAAAGCTTCTTTGCTGCGGTGTTAACACATCCATGCTAAAGATTATATTCACCCGAATATAAGTTTTCTAGGGGAGAATCAGCCTAAGGTTAAATTTGAGTATCCGTGTTCAGCCAATATGTCAGTGATTTTTAAAGGTTTATTTTCTCTCGTTGAAACTTTTTGAGTTTTCATTGAAATTAAAACATTTTTAGCTAGTTCTCTGATAACCGGAACCGACACACTGTTTCCGAATTGTTTATATGCTTGTAGATCACTAACTGGAATCATAAAAGAGTCGGGGAATCCTTGAAGACGTGCTGCTTCACGGGGTGTTAATTTTCTAGGATTTTTTCCTTTTTGCTCAATTAAAATTTCCGACCCGTCCTTATAGTATCTGGCGGATATTGTGTTCGTGTATGAAGATTTTTCGCTGAATAGTCCATAACCGAATCCATTTCCTTTTAATCTGTGCTCAATTTTTCTTCTTTTATGACCAGACCAAAGTTTGTCAGATATTGTATATTTTGGATCAAATTTTTTTTCAAGAATATCGCCTACTTTTGTTTTTTCTCTTGATGGGTTAGGGAAAGAAAAGCCAGCTTTACCAAGAAATGCCACTATATAAATTCTTTCCCTATTTTGAGGTAAACCAAAATCCTTTGCATTCAAAACCTTATGATAGACATTGTAACCAAGCTGGGTTAGAGTTTTATTAATTACTCTTAGCGTATTGCCGTTGTCGTGTGTACGAAGTCTCTTTACATTTTCCAAAAAAACAACCTTAGGCTTATGATAGTCTACTATTTTTGAAATATCGAAAAACAAAGTTCCTCGGGTGTCCCCGAAGCCTTTTTTAGTGCCTGCCTGTGAAAAAGGCTGGCAAGGGAAACCTGCTAAAAGAATATCAAAAAAAGGAATTTGCTCAGGTTTTATTTTTGTAATATCACCACAAGGTATTTCTTTAAAATTGGCTTGATATGTAATCTGACAAGGACGATCCCATTCAGAAGAGAAAACACATTCGCCACCGAGGTCTTCAAATGGGATTCTAATACCTCCAATTCCCGCAAAGAGATCAATGAATGTAAATTGTGACTTCATTTTTGAATTTGGGCTATCGAATAAAGATTTTATTTGGAGACTGTTTAATTTCGGGTAGGGCATTGGCTAAATAATACGAATAAAACCCGAAATTGTCAATAGCCCAAAAGGTTTTCTCCTTCTACTTTTAGAATACTTCAGTATATATGAAATGTCTACACAGAAAGGTTCAGGTTGCTCTTAATAAATTCTAGGGTCTCACATCTGAAGAAATTGCAATTGTGAAAGGACAAACTTTATCCGGAAGTTGAGAAGTATTTAACGCAACCCATCCAATTATATCCTCCTCATAAGTAATTGGGATATTGACTTTCAAAACACAATATGTTACATAAAGAGCACATTTATAATATAATAGACTTTTGTATAACATGGAAGAATCTAGACACGAGAGATTTAAGAGATTAGCCACGCTTCGGACAAATGCTGTTCTGGAAAAACTTCGCCTCCTAGGTAATCTCTCGAGCAAAACCAATTATGAATATACTGAAGAAGAACTTAGTAAAATTTTCGCTGCGATTGACGCACAACTTAGAATGATTAAAGCTTTATTTTCCGGCAAAAAGAAAAAGGAGTTTAAGCTATGATGTTAAATGTTTTAAGTCAGCAAACTCCTAAAAGTAGTCGAAAGTTGGAATTTCGTGAACAATTCAGTCCACGTTTAATTTCGGCTCTTTATAAAAACTTTAAAGATGCAAATTCTGCGATTTTAGAACTTATCGACAATGCCATCGACGATAGAATACCCGGCAAACTATTTGTCATTACTGTTGAAGTCCATGGAAACAAAATCACTATTATAAATAAGGGCGGAAAGGGAATGGGACCACGGGAGTTAGAAGTATTTTTCATTTGGGGGCAAAGTAAAAAAAGGGGCAAATTAGGTAGGTATGGTCAAGGGGGCAAAGCTGCGATGGGCTATTTGGGAAAATCTTGGAAAATTTCAACCACAAAAGCTGGCGATAAAAATGAATATATTATTGAAGAAAAAAATTGGGATGACAGAAGTGGAGGAATGAAACGTTATATACCCCTAGTCATTCCAGCGAGGCTCATTGAGGATGGAGTAGTACAAATCGACATTTGGAATCTTAAGAAAAAGATTCATAAAAAGGAACTGGCAATAGAACTAAGCAATGTTTACCGTCCATTAATTCAATCTGAGGAAGTACGAATTATAGTAAATGGGAAAAGACTTATGCCATTTCCTATCCCCTTGTATTGGCCTGAGGATAAAATCTCTTTTAAAGTTAATGGAAAAAATAATATCTATGGATGGTTATCAATCCTTGAAGCCGGCAGTAGTATACGTGGAGGGGTGCGTTGTTACGAATACGGTAGACTAATTTCTGATAAAGAATTTTTTGGGCAAAAAGGTCCTACTTACAAAGAATCACTTGATAGTTTGATTGGAGAATTATACATAGATTTCGAAATTCCACTGTTAATGAACAAAACAGATTTTGACAGGGATTCTGAAAGCTGGAAAAAAATTAAACATGAGATGCAAATTCTCCTTGAACCTTATATCCAAAGCCTTCTGGATACCCCAGAAAGAGATCTTCCTTCTGAAAAAGAAATAAAAGCAGTTGAAGATGCAGGTAATACATGGAAGGAGTTTTTGAAATATTTATTATATCAACAGAAAGAAGGAACATTACCTGGGTTACCAATTGATATTGGACAAAAACCACCCACTCCTAGAAAAGAAAATAGAAATGATACTGAGCAAGAAGAAATGAAAATTATTGAAAAAAGCCAATACAATCCTGCAACTCCTCCACCTTTAGATAAAATAGGTGCCAGGAAACGTACTGGTGGATATCTTAGGCCTATCCCTAAACCATTGCCAGAAACTGACAGATATCAAATTGGTGAGGAAAATGGAGAAAAAGTTATTTTTATAAATACAAGATTTCCAATTTACAAGTTACGAAGAAATCAACTTCATCTTTATACATGCGAAACATTAGTTTGTGAATATGCAAAATCTGAAGATCCTGAAAGCCAAACCGTTAAAGAATATATCGAAGATATGAATGAAATGCTAAAAAATTTAGGAATTTTTATCAAAACTAAAAAAATTAAAATTTAATCTGAAAACATAAGTTAATGGGATATATTCTACAATGCAACGGCCTCATGCGGGCTTGCCCTGAGCTTAGTTTACACTGAGTTTATCGAAGTGAAGGGAAGGACGTCAAACGTCCCAGGGAAATTGCAATTGTGGAAGAATAAACTTTATTCAGAAGTTAAAGAATATTATGTCAACTAGAATGAATAAAGAGAAGATTATGGATAGCCTCGAAAGTGAACTATTCTTGCTCGACAAAAAAGTTAATTGGAAAATCGCTGAATCGATGGAAATTGCCAAAAGCATGAATTATATTTTAAACAACTGGGAAGTACTTAAATGAAAGCGATAATTATTGCAAGGGTTAGCACCGAAGAACAAAGAGAAGCAGAAAATTCCTTACCTGCCCAGTTATCCAGACTTGAAAGTTATTGCCAGAGAAAAAATTTCGATATTATCAAGAAATTTAGCTTTGATGAAAGTGCTTATAAGAAAAAACGCAAAGATTTTGATGACATATATGAAAGCAATACCAGAGCAAAAACAAAGACCACCCCTTTGTTATGGCTGCGAGCACTTTATTAAAGGCGGTGACTGCGAGCTCAAATTGTGGCCAATCGGTAATGTTTTTATGGATGTTATCAATTACACTTGTCCCTCTTTTAAGAAAAGGTAAAAGAAATCGACAAACGTTATCCAGAAGTTGAAAAGAGTTTGGTTTATAAATATTAATGTTATGACAAATTTTGATATTAACAAATTTAAAAACTTAAATACAGAAAGTCAAAGATATACCAGACGGATCAGCTTCTTAAATTCTATAGGTATCGATACTCAGCATATAGAGAAAACAGTTGAACAGGCCGCGCAGAATTTCACTGGCCATTTCAAATCTTTTGTGATTTACGGAGAACCACAGAGCGGAAAAACCGAAATGATGATTGCCTTGACTGCAAAATTGTTGGATTTTGGTTATAAAATCGTAATCATTCTCTTAAATGATAATTTGCAGTTACTGAATCAGAATCTCGACAGGTTTAGGAAATCCGGAATTGATCCTACCCCCGTCAACGTTTGTGGTGATATTGGGGACGGTCCTCGGAAGTATTGTTACAGCAGGCCAAACAAAACATAGTATAATTAGAAAAACAGATTGACAATCAGTTTATGATTCGATAGATTCGACAAGCCCTTCGACCGTGAGCTCAGGGTCGAATCGGCTCACTATAAATTTACTCCCTCCAAAGGCGGGTAGGCACCACAGGTAAACTCTATGGTCTCCCACCGGCTTGCCCTGAGTTTTGCCGAAGGGAAGAACGTCAAACGTCCCAGGGAAATTGCAATCGTGGAAAATTCTGAATTGGTAAATATTATTTGATTTATCAACTAATATTACAAATCCGATGCCAATTTATAGCCTTTTGATTTATAGACCTTATCAAAACTAAAGATCGCATCTGCTTCATATTCGTCTGCAACGGCCATAACTACACAGTCGAACAAGGTATTTTTCTTACCTGTTGTCGGCCTGAAATAGTTTATCGCATTTGTTAAAGTATTTTGATTTACTTCTGCAACATTAACGTTTGGATCAGCAAAAACAGCAGCTGTGCCGTAAGCAGTTGCACCGCTATTAAGTCTTCCTTGTAGCACAGTTGTAGCCTCTAAAACCGCAGTTGCCGGATAAATAACCTGAGCGCCTAGATTATTAAGTTTATCTGAAATGCTAACAGCACGCCCGTGGTTAGAATCATTGGGATAAGCTTGGGCTACAATAGCATCTGCATCAACAATTACCACTGGCGAATTACTCATTGCTGTTTTTATTTATTCCCCAAAGGTATTTATCTAAATTTGCAGATAAATCCCTGGGGCCTTTGGGCTTATACTTTTCTCCAACTTCGGCAATTTTGAGCAATGCACGGGCAGAAACAGTTCCTTGTTGAGCCACAGCAGAAATGCCTTTTTCCAAAGCTTGTCTTATTATTTCTGCCTTACTCTTTTTTTGAGTTTCAGCGGTAAGCTTTATTCTTTTTTCTAATTGTTCCGGAATATAAAGATATGTTTTTAGCATGTTATAAGTATAATATGTTGTACAACATGTTGTCAACCAGTTCCTTATCACAGAAGGTTTGTTGTCACATCCACTTCCGAGGTGTACTGGGTTTGCACATCGGGATTATTCCTCCATTCTCAAATTCTTCCCCGTCCTGAACGAAGTTGATTAAAGGGGGAGAGTCCTATAGTTGCTTTTGCAAAGAAAGAGTGTTAATATATACGTCAGTTTAAATCAGAAGCGTTTTAAAAGTTTTCGATACTTCAAGAAATTAATTTTTCTCCATATCTTTAAACTTCTAAATTCAAATCTTATTTAAATACCCAAGAAAGGAGGTAGATATATGGCAAAAAGATTATTCGTTGGAAATCTTACCTACAGTGCGACAAGCGCACAATTAGAGGAACTTTTTTCTCAGGTAGGAAAAATTACCAGCCTAAATTTAATTACAGACAAATTTTCTGGCCAAAGCAAAGGTTTTGCTTTTGTGGAATTAACCACAGATGCAGAAGCCGATGAAGCGATTAAAAAATTCAACAATTTTGAATTGGATGGTCGAAAAATGGTCGTTAACGAGGCACGCCCTCAAGAGAAGAAAGACAGTTCAGGCGGCGACAGAAGATACGACAAACCAAGAAGTTGGTAAGCTTTTTTAAAAAGTAGGCATTTTATGCAAAAGAGTGCAAACCAAAATGCGTTTTCGTTGCGGCAAAGTCCGTATCTTTTCTAGTGGCCCAAAAGCACTACATCCACTTCCGAGGTGTACTGAATTTGCACATCGGGATTATTCCTCCATTCTCAAATTCTTCCTTTGAATCTCATATATGTTCGTGCTTAAATGTCCAAACTAAGGTAAAATATATCTAAAGGAGGTGATTTAATATGAGCGATGATGATAAATCAAAAACAGATGAAGTTGCAGAAGAAGCAGCCGAAGAGACAAAAGCTGAAGTAGAGGAAGAAGCCGACGAAAAACCGGCAGAAGAAGCGGGTACCCAAGAGCCAGAAGCGGAGGAACCAGAAGCTGACAAACCGAAAGAGGAAGCAGCATCAGGCGATGCAACACCTGCAGAAGTTGACCAACAAGGCCGCCAGCTTTACAACGTAAAGTGCAGCAATTGCGGAAGAGATACACAAGTTCCTTTTAAGCCTTCGGGTGACAGGCCGGTTTACTGTCGAGATTGCTACATGCAAAAGAAAAACTCATAGTTTTTAAAAATATACTAATTGGTATATTTTTTACTAAAGCCTTATATGTGGGCTTTTTTGATATGGCTGAAATTGACACTTTTTACCTAAAAGTTCTAGAATTTCACGATGAGAGATTCTTCGTATAGAGTAAACCAAGTCCGACCTCGTCGCTCAAATTCTGTAATTTGACAAAACACTTGTCAGGTGGTATAAAATCAAACTAGACAATCCTTGAATAAGGGGTATTTTTTGTACCTTCTTATTTTTTGTCGTGAGAAAACCTGTGGATCATTCCTACAACTAGATTTAAAAGACCTCTTTTGGTCTTAGGTGATCCTCCCAAAAGATTTGCTAGTTTAACCCAAAGCCAGTATAGAGAAGTCAATTATTTGGGATAAACTGCACAAGTTTTAAACCAATTATATAAACTAGTGACAAAAAGAATCTCCTGGGGACAACCTTCCAATATCAATTTGCCCTCTCTGGACTTGATTCAAGTTCAGAGAGAATCCTTTAGTGAGTTTTTAGATAAGGGAATCCGCGAAATCTTGAATGAAGTTTCGCCAATCGAGGACTTTACCGGCAAAAACTTTACTTTAACATTTGGCAACTACAGCTTTGGCAAATCCAAATATGGCCCGCAAGAAGCCATTGAAAAAGGCGTGACCTATGATCTCCCTCTTAAACTTGAGGCCCAAGTTGTTAATAAGCAAACGGGAGGCAAAAATTCTCAAGAGGTTTTTTTGTGTGATCTGCCGGTAATGCTTGAGAAAGGTTCTTTTGTTATTAACGGTATTGAAAGGGCGGTTGTTACCCAACTGGTAAGAGCTCCCGGAGTTTATTATTCCGGCGAAATCGACCCCCAAAGTGGGAAAATGCTTTATAGCTGCGAGATCAGACCGCTTCATGGTTCTTGGCTGGAATTTGCCATTACTAAAAACGATCTAATTACAGTCAAAATTGACAGACGCCGAAAATTCCCGGTAACTACCTTTTTGAGGGCAATCGGTTTTTCCGAAAGTCAATCAATCATCAAGCTGTTTAGCTTCGTAAAAGACGAACAGGCAAAAAAGCTTCTTAACAATACTTTTGCCAAAGATACCACAACCTTACAAGAGGAAGCATTGTTGGAGATTTACAGAAGAATGCGCCCGGGCGATCACGTAATTTTGGATAATGCTAAGTCTTTGTTAGAAAACATGTTTTTTAACCCGCGCCGTTACTCTTTAGGAAAGGTTGGTAGGTATAAGATTGAGAAGCGCCTAAAATATATCAAAGATCACTTGACAATCGAGGCTCACCAGGATAAAGACAGTCAAATCCTGACCCCCTCAGATTTTGTTGCTGCCATTGTTTATCTTTTCGAATTAATGGCAGGTCGTGGCCGAGTTGATGATATTGATCATCTCGGTAACAGAAGAGTCCGACGTGTTGGTGAGCTAGTTGCTCAAAACGCCTTTAGGGTCGGAATTTTAAGACTTGAGAGGGTAATTAAGGAAAGAATGAGCCTAACACCTACCGATACTGTCCCTTCTCCAGCATCATTGATTAATGCCAGACCAATAATTTCGGCAATCAATGAGTTTTTTCGATCTAGTCAGCTTTCAACAATTTTGGATCAGACAAACCCTCTTTCGGAAGTGGATAATTTAAGACGCTTGACAGTAATGGGTACAGGTGGCATTGCCAGAGAACGCGCCGCTTTTTCGATTCGCGATATTAATCATTCTCAATATTCAAGAATTTGTCCGATTCGTTCACCAGAGGGCCCGAATATCGGACTTGTTACCTATATGGCTCTTTATTGTCGGGTTAATGAATATGGATTTTTGGAAGCGCCGTACCGCAGGGTTGTCAAGGATAAAAATGGCAAAGCGAAGGTGACTGATGAGATTATTTACATGGCCGCCGATGATGAGGAAAATTATCATATCACCCATGCCCAAGTACCAATAGACTCCAAGGGCTATTTTTGGGAAGAGAGCATCCCGGTTCGCTATAAAGGTGAGTTTACGACCGCCTCCCGGGATTTGGTTGAATTTATCGATGTTGTCCCAAGACAGGTCGTGGGAACATCGGCGTCATTAATTCCATTTTTGGCCCATGATGAGGCTAATCGGGCACTGATGGGTACTCATATGCAGTGTCAGGCCGTACCGCTGATAAAACCCAAGGCTCCGATTATCGGAACCGGCATGGAGGAAATTGTCGGTTTTAACATGGGCCGAGTTGTCAAAGCACCGCAAGATGGAGAAATAGTTTATGTTGACAGTAAAAAAGTTATTTTGAAAACAAAACCGCAAGGCGTGGCCAAATCTGGGGAGATTACTTTCCCTATCAACAAGTTTTCTCGATCTCCCCAAAGTACCTGTTATTCTCAAAGGCCACGGGTCGTTATGAGGCAAAAAGTAAAAAAGGGAGATGTGCTTATCGACGGTTCAGCAACTGATGAGAGTGAGTTGGCCTTAGGTCAAAATTTGACTATCGCCTACATGAGTTTTGACGGCCTTGGTTACGAGGATGCAATTGTTATTTCCGATCGACTTTCCAAAGAAGATATTTTGACCTCAATTCATATTGAAGAATACGAGACTACTGTTGTTGAGACCAAACTTGGACCGGAAGAAACAACCCGTGATATCCCCAATGTTTCCGAAGAGGATTTGGCCAAACTGGACGAAAATGGCATCGTGGTTGTTGGTGCCGAAGTTAGGCCAAATGATATCCTCGTTGGCAAAATAGCACCAAAAGGTGAGACCGAGCTGACCGCAGAAGAAAGGCTGCTCCGCACAATTTTCGGCGAAAAGGCTCGCGAAGTCCGGGATACCTCTCTTCGAGTGCCGCATGGTGAAAAGGGAACTGTTATCGATGTCAAAATTCTCTCTCGCGATAAAGGCGATGAACTGGAGCACGGGGCGCTGGCAAAAATCATTGTTAAAGTTGCCCAAATGCGTAAAGTGGTTGTCGGAGACAAACTCGCAGGGCGTCATGGTAACAAGGGCGTTATTTCCAAAATTGTGCCGACTTCCGATATGCCTCACCTTGCCGATGGTACACCTATTGACATTATCATTAGTCCCCTCTCGGTACTTTCTAGGATGAATTTAGGTCAACTTTTGGAAACTCATCTCGGTTGGGCTGTTCATACTTTAGGTTACAAGGTTGCCATGCCTGTTTTTGAGCATGTTTCTGAAGAAAAAGTTATTGAGGAGCTTAAACGTGCCAATCTACCTGAAGATGGCCGAATTACACTTTATGACGGCAGGACAGGTTTACCGTTTGATCGACCGATTGTCGTTGGCAATACTTACATTATGAAACTGATCCACATGGTTGAAGATAAAACCCACGCCAGAAGTACCGGGCCATACTCCTTAATTACCCAGCAGCCACTGGGCGGTAAAGCTCAAATGGGTGGTCAAAGGCTTGGAGAAATGGAAGTTTGGGCACTGGAGGCATATGGGGCTGCTTACTCTTTGCAAGAAATGTTAACTATTAAATCTGATGATGTTGTAGGTCGTGCCAAAGCCTTTGAAGCAATCATTAAAGGGGAGGAGATTCCGCAGGCTCTAATCCCTGAATCATTCAAGGTATTAGTTAAGGAATTAAATAGCTTAAGTCTGAGTGTTAGCACAATTGGTGCCAAGACGATTGAGAAAGCCAAAATTAAACCACAGGAAGAGGAAGAAACCAAACGAGCTCAAGAATTTGCAAAAGTTGCTGGAGCGCAAGTGATCGCCCAAAGTTCGGAAATCGCCAAAAGTGACAGCGCTATGGAAGTTGAAGAGGTAGGAGGAACTGCCAGATGAATGAATTAATTGATTTTGAAGCACTAAAGATAACACTGTCTTCTTCCGAAGATATCAAAACCTGGTCTTTTGGTGAGGTTACTAAACCGGAGACAATTAACTACCGAACCTTAAAGCCCGAAAAAGATGGCCTTTTTGATGAACGAATTTTTGGGCCAACAAAAGATTGGGAATGTTATTGCGGCAAATATAAGCGAATTAGATACAGGGGGATTATTTGTGACAAATGCGGTGTCGAAGTAACCCAATCGCGAGTAAGACGTGAGCGCATGGGGCATATTACTCTAGCCGCTCCGGTAGTCCATAATTGGTTTTTCAAAGGAAGTCCTTCTAAATTAGGTTTAATTTTGGATCTTTCTCCCCGAAGCTTGGATGCGGTTGTCTATTTTGCTTCATATTTGGCAATTGAAGTAGCTGACGAAGTTAAGAAACAAGTCATTAAAAAATTAAATGGAGAGCTTGAAAAGAAACGCAAAGAAGGGCAGTTGGAACTCAAGAAGAAGTTGGAAGAGCAGGAAAAAGAAGCTCAAAAGGAGATTTCGAAAATTAAGACTGGGGGTAAGGTTAAAGAGCAAACGGATTTGAAGATAGAAGAGGCTAGACTGTCGATGCGCCAAAGACAGGCAAAACTCCGTGATGAGAATGCTGTGGAGATCTTGCGGCTTGAGGAAATCTACAAAAATATTACCGATATGGTTTCTTCGATTAAACCCCTGGATATTCTTTCGGAGGAAGAGTATTTGAAACTAGCCGATTATAATGCCGAAGGTTTCCTCAAAGTTGGTATGGGGGCTGAAGCTTTATATCAGGTTCTTGAAAAAATCGATTTAGCCGAGCTTTCCATAAAGCTGCGTGAAGAAATACTCAGGGCAACCGGCCAAAAGTACATTAGAGCTACCAAAAAACTTCGGGTTGTCGAAAGCATGAAAAAATCCGGTATTTTGCCAACTTGGATGATAGTCAAAATTTTGCCGGTTTTACCGCCGGATTTAAGACCAATGGTCCAGCTTTCTGGGGGCAGATTTGCCACTTCTGACCTTAATGACCTTTACCGAAGAGTTATTAACAGAAACAACCGACTCAAAAAATTAATTGAATTGGGTGCACCGGAAATAATCTTGCGCAATGAAAAAAGGATGTTGCAGGAGGCTGTTGATGCTCTTATTGATTCCCAGCGCATTAAATCAACCAGAGCATCTCAGGAGCTGAGATCTCTTTCCGATATGCTTCGGGGTAAACAGGGAAGATTTAGGCAAAATTTGTTGGGTAAACGTGTCGACTATTCAGGCAGATCGGTAATTGTAGTTGGACCGGAATTAACCTTAAATCAGGCGGGTATTCCTAAAGAAATGGCTCTTGAGATGTTTAAACCTTTTGTTCTTCGCGAAGTCATTGCCAAAGGGTACGCACCAAATGTCAAAAGCGCCAAACATTATCTTGAGCGCAGAAGTGGTGAAGTCTGGGATATTTTAGAGGAAGTTACCAAAAACCATCCTATTCTTTTAAATAGAGCGCCGACTCTTCATCGTTTGGGGATTCAGGCATTTTACCCAATCTTAATAGAAGGTGATGCCATTAGAATCCATCCTTGTATTTGTGCCGGTTTTAATGCCGATTTTGACGGTGACCAAATGGCTGTGCATGTGCCGCTCTCTGCCAAATCAAAAGAAGAAGCGGCTAACTTAATGGTAGCAGGCAAAAACTTACTGCGACCTGCTGACGGTTCACCAATAACCTTACCCAATAAGGAAATGGCGCTGGGAGTATATTACCTGACATCTCAGGATGCCCAGAGTTCTGAGTATCAAAATGTCTTCGCAAATGAACTGGATGTCATTTTGGCTTTGAATTCCGGCAAGATCAGGCTTAGGCAGCCGATAAAAATGAAAGCCGCAGGCGAAGTCATCGAGACAACAGCAGGTAGGGTTCTATTTAACATGCAACTGCCCGAAGTCCTTCGTTTTATCAATGAAGCAGTCAGCGCTTCAACCATCAAAAGGTTAATTTCGGTGGCTATTGATCAGCTTAGCGAAGCTGAAGTTATTGATCTTATTGACAGGCTCAAAGGTTTTGGTTTTGAAGGAGCGACGTTTTCTGGCCTTTCGGTATCGGTTTTTGACTGTATGATTGTCGATGAGAAAAAACAAATTCTTCAAAAGGCAGAAAAAGAGGTTGAGGCTATTGAGAAGAATTTTAGACAGGGACTAATTACCAAAGATGAACAAAAGCGCCTCTCACAAGAAGTTTGGCTTTCAGTTACCAATAATTTGGCAGATTTAACTTGGAAGAGCTTGCCAAAGGATAACTCAATTAAAATTATTTCCGATTCAGGCGGTTCTCGGGCTACTGCCGAACAAATAAAACAGTTGGCAGCAATTCGTGGTCTAGTAACCGATCCGTCAGGCCAAATTGTACCCCTTCCAGTAAAGTCAAATTTTAGAGAAGGGCTTTCAGTTTTTGAGTACTTTACTTCTGCCCGAGGTGCCAGAAAAGGTTTAGCCGATCGGGCTATTAAGACTGCCGAGAGCGGATATTTAACCAGGAGATTGGTTGATGTAGCTCATGATGCAATTATTAGAGTGGAAGACTGCGCAACTCATGAGGGAATTATTATTTCCAAAAACGACCGTCGCTTAGCATCATTTACTGCAAGACTAGTAGGTAGAGTAACAGCCGCCGACATAATTTTTTCAAAGACTAAAAAAGTTTTGGTTAAGGCTGGTAGTCTTATTGATGAGCAAATGGCATCTGAAATAGAAAAAAACGGTTTTGAGGAAATTCTAGTCAGGTCTGTTCTTGCCTGTGAAGCTAAATACGGCTTATGTGCTATGTGTTATGGAAAGGATTTGGTTACCAGAAATTTAGTAGCAATTGGAACACCGGTTGGGGTCATTGCCGCCCAAAGTATTGGTGAGCCTGGCACTCAGTTGACAATGAGGACATTTCATACCGGTGGTATTGTCGGTTTGGACATTACCCAGGGTTTGCCGAGAGTAGAGGAACTTTTTGAAGCCAGGATGCCAAAGTTTGCTGCGGCTATTTCAGACATCACCGGTAAGATTAAAATTGAAGAATCTCCTCAAGGATTTCTGATTAAAATTAAAAGTACCAATCTCAAACCGCCGGTTGAACGTGAGTATTTTGTCCCGCCAACTTCGGAACTAACTGTTTCTAATGGTCAGCTAGTTACTGCCGGAATGCCCCTCTCAAGCGGCTATTTGGATGTTAAGGAAATTCTGGCAGTTTCCGGACTGCGCGCTGCCCAAAAATACATCACCAGTGGAGCTCAAGAGGTTTATGAAAGCCAGGGAGTAACTATTAATGATAAACATTTCGAAGCCATTGTGCGAAAAATGAGTGACAAAGTTAGGATTGAATCGCCCGGCGATACGGTCCTTTTACCTGGAGAGCTAATTGATAAAAATCGTTTTGAGGAAGAAAACGCTAAGGTTCTCGCAGAAGGCGGGGAGCCGGCAACTGCGCAAGTAATCATCCTGGGAATTACCAGGGCAGCTCTTTATACCGAGAGTTTTCTTTCAGCCGCTTCATTCCAAGAGACAACCAGGGTCTTGACCGATGCTGCTATTGAGGGCAAAGTGGATAATCTCCTTGGTCTTAAAGAAAACGTCATTATCGGAAGACTCATACCAACATCGCCCGAAAGGGCGCAGATACAATGAGTCTAAAGATAATATCAGACGAAGTGCTGATATAATTGGCCGATTGATTCCAACCAGCCCTGAACGTGCAAGGATTCAGTAAACCGGTCAATTCTGATATAATCTGAAGATCAATTGGAGCATAGTATGCCGACAGTTAATCAACTTATAAGAAAAGGTCGAAAGTCAAAGCCAAAAAGAATAAGAGCAACGGCGCTTCGCCGTGCTTTTAACACGCATAAAAATAGGTACGTTTATTATCCTTCCGGTCAAAAAAGAGGTGTTTGCGTGGTTGTTAAAACCATGACACCCAAAAAACCGAATTCGGCGCTTAGAAAAGTTGCCAGAGTCCGTCTTTCCAATAAGCAAGAAGTAACTGCTTATATTCCAGGAATTGGCCATGAACTGGCCGAGCATTCGGTTGTTTTAATTCGCGGTGGCAGAGTTAGGGATTTACCCGGAGTTAAATACCACATAATTCGAGGTAAATACGATACCACTGGTGTTGTTGGCAGGAAACAAGGACGCTCTTTATACGGTACTAAAATATCGGGTGCAGTTACGGGAGCCCAAGCGGCAGCAACTGTTGGTCAGGCGGCAGCAGTCTCACAGGCTCAAGTCGAAGCACCAGCAGAAGGCTAATTTAAAAAGTAAAAATGAAAAAGGAAAAAGTAAATTTTCAATTTTCACTTGCCGAAAGCAACGCAAAGCTTTTCAATTTTCAATTTTGCGACCGAAGGGAGCATTATTGTGCCACGAACTGGTAAGGTTGAAAAAAGACAAATTGCGCCAGATCCAATCTATCAAAGTCCTCAAGTTGCCAAGCTTGTTAATAAACTGATGATTTCCGGTAAGAAAGCTTTGGCGCAAAGAATTATTTATGAAGCTTTTAAATTAATTGCCAAAAAAGATAAAGATCCACTGGCGACATTTGAAAAGGCTCTGGAAAATGTTACACCCAAAATGGAAGTTCGGCCAAGAAGAGTCGGTGGAGCTTCTTACATGGTCCCGATGGAAGTTAGAGGTGTCAGAAGAATGTCGCTTGCCATTTCTTGGTTGGTTGTTGCAGCCAGAAGCCGCACCCCTAGTGAAGTAGAAAAGCTTAAGAATAAACCGCTGATGATTTCTAAACTTACAGCCGAGATTTTAGATGCTGCCGAAGGCACTGGAAAGGCAGTTGCCAAAAGGGAAGAAATGCACCGCATGGCTGAGGCAAACAAAGCGTTCGCACACTTCAGGTGGTGAACGAACGCTTTGTGCAGTCCTCCTAAATTTGCTCCTCGAGCCGTCTATGGATAATAGTGAAAAGGCGAGAGGTAAGAATTGGAGGGCAAATAAGGCTTTCGCACATTTTCGTTGGTAACGAAAATACTTGCAACTGCCTTGCGAGTACTGCGCTTGCTATCTAGATCGTTGTCAGATAGCACTCCGTACTCTAAAGGCTTTTGCCCACTTTCGTTGGTAATAGACTACTCGCCACAAATTCACCCAATGTGCTATAATCTGCGCTTAGTTTTGATTATTGTCAACAAGGCTATTTTTCTGCTTAAATAAAATTTGTTAAGGATATTTGAATATGGTGCAAGCTAAAGCTCAAAAATTAAAACAATTAAAAAACAGGCTCAAAGAGCTTGAAGAAGTCAAGCTCAAAGAGGCGCTGGCCAAATATGGCGAGGCCTACCAAGAGTCCGGTTCGGCCTGGAATGAAAATGCTGCCTGGGAGCTTGCGGATGAAGAAGTTTCGGTACTTCGTGCAATGATTACCGAAATCAAAAATGAAATCAGAAATCTTGAGCATCCGGCAATTTCCCAGCTTAACGTTGAACCTCAAACTTCAAAAGCTGGTAAAAAATATTCCAATTCCAAATAAGACAGAAACTGCCATGACACAGAAACAAAATAGACTGTATCCGCTTGACCGAATTCGCAATATATCAGCAGGTCGCCTTGGCACAATTCTTCGAATTCGTGCCAAGGGCGCTCCTCTGATATATTGCTTGTTAGACTCGATGTCGAAAGGAGTTAATCATGCCTGATAAAAACTCTCGACTATATCCATTAGAAAGAATACGCAATATTGGTATTATTGCCCATATTGACGCGGGCAAAACCACGACAACTGAACGAATCCTTTTTTATACAGGCAAGACTTATAAACTGGGCAACATCGATGAAGGTAGCACCGTAACCGATTGGATGGCCCAGGAGAAAGAAAGAGGAATCACCATTGTATCGGCAGCAGTTACCACCTTCTGGATACCAAAAGAAGGTCCCTTTGCCGGTACTGAAACTCGGATTAATATCATTGATACTCCGGGTCACGTTGACTTTACGGCCGAGGTTGAAAGGTCACTTCGCGTTTTGGATGGTGGTGTAACAGTTTTAGACGCCGAGGAAGGCGTTCAATCGCAATCGGAAACAGTTTGGCGTCAGGCCGACAAATACAAAGTACCCCGAATTTGCTTTATCAACAAAATGGATAAAATGGGGGCAGACTATTTTGCCACTCTTAAATCAATCCGTGAGCGCCTTGGGGCTCCGGCCTGCCCATATAATTTGCCATTAGGCCGCGAAAATGAATTTCAGGGAATCATTGACCTTTTGACTCAAAAAGCCTACGTCTGGAAAGACGAAACTGGTATGAAATTTGAAGAAATTCCCATTCCAGAAGAGGAAAAGGCCAATGTTGAAAAATATCGGCACGAGCTTGTGGAAAAGATTGCCGAAAATGACGATACTTTACTCGAAAAATATTTAAAAGGCGAGCAAATTGAGACCGACGAGCTTAAGAAAGCTTTGAGGAAAGCCGTTATTACCTATAAAATCGTCCCGGTTTTGGCAGGTTCCAGTCTTCGCAATAAAGGAGTCCAGCCGCTTCTTGATGCAGTTGTTGATTATTTACCATCACCTCCAGATATTGTCGAGATTCAAGGAATTAATCCGAAAACCGGCGGAAAGGAAGTTCGTAAGCAAACTATAGATGCTCCTTTCTGCGGTTTGGCTTTCAAAATCCAAATTGATCCGCATGTCGGCAAACTTACTTATGTGCGAATTTATTCCGGTACTTTAAAATCCGGGACTTCGGTTTTAAACGCCACTAGACACGATCGTGAAAGAATTGGCCGAATTCTTTTGATGCATGCCAATACCAGGGAAGAAATTGCTGAAAGCTATGCCGGAGAAATTATTGCTATTGTCGGACTCAAAAACACGGCCACAGGCGATACTCTTTGCAATGAGGCCGCTCCGATAATCTTAGAAACTATATCCTTTCCCGAACCGGTTATTTCCATGGCCATCGAACCTAATACCAAAGCGGATCAAGAAAAACTAGGTTACGCCTTAGGCAGGCTTAGTGAGGAAGATCCTACTTTTAAAATTAAAAGCGATTTTGAAACCGGTCAAACGATTATTTCCGGTATGGGCGAACTTCACTTAGAAATTTTGGTTGATCGTATGAAGCGCGAATTTGCGGTTGACGCCAAAGTCGGCAGACCTCAAGTTGCCTATAAAGAAACCATCGCAGGGCAAGCAACAGGTGAAGGTAAATACATTAGGCAATCCGGAGGCAGGGGTCAGTACGGCCATTGTTTCCTGCGGGTCGAACCTAAACCCCGCGGCGAAGGCTACGAATTTAAATCCGAAATCAAAGGCGGGGCGATTCCACAAGAATTTATACCGTCTGTTGAGAAGGGCGTTCGCGAAAAAATGGATATGGGTGTTTTAGCGGGTTTTCCGATGGTTGATATGAAAGTTGCTGTTTATGACGGAACTTATCACGATGTCGATTCTTCGGATATTGCCTTTAAAATCGCAGGAAGCTTGGCGCTCGAAGCGGCCGCCAAAAAAGCAGGCCTTACTCTTCTTGAGCCGATTATGAAAGTTGAAGTAACCATTCCTGAACAGTTCATGGGAGATGTTATTGGCGATTTATCGGCAAAACGGGCTCAAATTCTTTCAAGCGAACACCACGGCAAAAGTGTCATCATTACTGCTTTGGTACCACTTTCGGAAATGTCCGGATATGTGACAACTTTACGTTCTATGACTCAAGGCAGAGGTTCTGTCTATATGGAACCTTCTCACTACGAAGAAGTCCCCCAAAATATTGCAGATAAAATAGTGGCGAAAGCGAAAGGGGAGAGTAAAGAAAGCTAGCAAATTATAGGTGTACCACGAGTGGTCAGAGTATCAAGAGTACCACAAGCTTTTTAAGTTTTAAGCTCGTGATACCCGCGGTACTTTTAAAACCTTTGATACTCTTAAATTCACCTCTTGCATTAGCCTGCCAAAATAGTATAAACTAGGCATTACAATCAGTCTAACTGACTGATGTTTTATTGCAATCAAAATTACCCAAATTTCGAAGAAATTTGGATTTGACGGCATGGCAGAAAAATTTGAAAGAACTAAACCGCATGTTAATATCGGCACCATTGGTCACGTAGACCATGGTAAGACCACGCTAACTTCGGCTATCACCAAAGTCTTGGCCAAAAAAGGTTTGGCTCAAGAAAAAACTTTCGATCAAATTGATAACGCTCCGGAGGAAAAACAGCGCGGCATAACCATCAATATTACTCATGTGGAGTATGAAACCGAGAAGCGCCACTATGCCCATATTGACGCTCCAGGCCATGCAGACTATATCAAGAACATGATTACCGGTGCTGCCCAGATGGACGGCGCAATTTTGGTGGTCTCTGCGCCTGACGGCCCTATGCCTCAAACCCGCGAACATGTACTTTTGGCAAGGCAAGTTAATGTCCCGGCCATTGTTGTCTATTTAAATAAGGTCGATATGGTTTCTGACAAAGAACTTTTGGATCTGGTTGAACTGGAGATTCGAGAGTTACTTGATAAATACCAGTTTGACGGCAAAAATGCCGTCATCATTCGCGGTTCTGCCCTTAAAGCTTTGGAAGACGATGCCGAGGCAGTCAAATCAATTGAGGATTTAATGGCCGCAGTTGATGAAAAAATTCCTACACCTGCTCGCGACCTCGACAAACCTTTCCTCATGCCTATCGAAGATGTTTTTTCAATTAAAGGTCGGGGAACTGTTGTTACCGGTCGTGTTGAGCGTGGCGTGGTTAAGGTTAATGAAGAGATTGAAATCGTCGGCATTAAACCTACCAAAAAGACAGTCGTTACCGGAGTTGAGATGTTCAGGAAGCAACTAGATCAAGGTCAGGCCGGTGATAATATCGGCGTCTTGCTTCGCGGAGTCGAAAAAGATGATGTTGAGCGCGGTCAGGTCTTAGCCAAACCGGGAACTACTACTCCCCATACCGAATTTGAAGCCGAGGTCTACATTTTAGCCAAAGAGGAAGGTGGCCGTCATACGCCATTTTTTACAGGTTACAGGCCTCAATTTTACATCAGAACTACCGATGTCACCGGCGAGGCCACTTTGCCTGAAGGCACGGAAATGGTCATGCCCGGCGACAACATCAAAATGAAAGTCAAACTTATTGCACCGGTTGCCCTAGAAGAAGGCTTAAGATTTGCAATTCGCGAGGGCGGCCACACGGTTGGCGCCGGCGTGGTTGCCAAGATTCTTGCCTAATGCAGGAATCGACCCCTAGGCATTTGCCGCAGGGGTCTTTTTTTTGATATCATATCTCAGCTCAGCTGAGTCTGATATATCAGAGGAGCGCCATTGCGAGGACTTTAGTCTCGCAAGGCGACCTGCTGATATACAATTGACGATCGCAAGATCTGAAGTGTGAAGTTAGAAATGCGAAGCTTGATTTTTGAAGTGAGAAAAATCGATTATAGCCAACTTTCAAATCAACTCGAATCTCACTTCGATATCTAGATTCCAACCCCTTACTTCTCACTTCTATTGTAAACTTTCTGTCCGAAGGAGGTGTTACGAATGCCAGAGGTTGAGGTAACAGAACAGGAAATGCATGCAATTGAGAGCTGGATTATTCACAATTCAAGACATTATATGTTGAACATCGTTGGGAATCGGGATAAAAGAGAAAAGGGTGTAGCACATATTGCCGATGGAGAACCAATAGTTTTCCGTCCACTTTTTAAAGATGTCGCTAATATTTCGGGATACGGTATGTCTACAAGCAATGAAGTTTTAGTCAAACTAAGACAAGCTGGAGTCCAAAGACAAGGAATTATTGATGCAATCGATCAGGCGGCTTCGAGAGCGAAAGCTGATTTGGGGATCTAAGAAGTACAGAGCTAAAATTAGCACTTTAAAACAAAATAACCATGCCAAAGGGAAGAATTCGGGTTAAATTAAAAGCTTACGATGCGCGGGTAATGGACGCGGCTTGTCGTGATATTATAAACACGGCTTTATCAACCGGAGCCAAAATTTCCGGGCCAATTCCCTTGCCAACCAAAATCCAAAGATTCACGGTTTTGACCAGCCCGCACACTGATAAAGACGCCCGTGAGCAGTTTGAGATGCGTATTCACAAGCGCTTAGTTGATATTATCGAGCCAACGAATAAGACAATTGATTCGCTAACTCATTTAGACCTACCGGCTGGAGTAGATATTGAAATTAAAATGTAGATACGAATGTATCCTAATTTGATTAGTCCGAATTTATCCTAACATTCGGATTCATTCGGAGTAATTTCATTCGGATAAATTCGTCAATCAGGAGGTATTTGACAAAAACTAAATAAACAATTAACCATTAACAATTGACAATTGACATTTGACATTGTTAATCGGTGGGACACCTGAAGACATCTAAGGAGTCCTGCTTTTTTGCTGCTTGAATCCGAATTGATCCGAATCAAGTTAATCCAAATTAACTCGAATATTAGGATTTATTAGGAGTAATAATTAGGAAAAATTAGGATGATAAATACGATATTGGGCTTAAAAAAAGGAATGACAGCTCAATTTGATCAACATGGCCGGCGAATTCCGGTTACAAATATCGTGGCAGAGCCCAATGTCGTTTTGGCAATCAAGGATGGCCGTATTCAACTGGGTTTTGGCCGAAAAAAGAAATTTAAAAAAACCGAAAATGCCTATGTTAAAAATGTCGGCTATGCTCCAAGGTTTATTAAGGAAGTAAAAATTGATAATGAAAAGCAAGAAATCAAAATCGGAGACAAAATGACTGTCTCCGTTTTTGAGCTCGGCGATTTGGTTAAAGTAACCGGTATAACTCTCGGTAAGGGATTTACAGGAGTAGTTAAAAGATGGGGTTTTGCCGGCGGGCCAAAAACTCACGGCCAATCTGATCGACACAGGGCTCCAGGTTCCATTGGTCAAACTACCACTCCGGGTCGTGTTTTTAAAGGTAAAAAAATGGCAGGACACATGGGTGTTGGCAAATTAACAGTGACTGGTCTTGAAGTTGTCAATATTGACCCAGCCAAAAACCTGCTGGAGGTTAAAGGTTCGGTTCCAGGTAGCCGCAATGGTTTTTTGATTATTGAAAAAACCGGCAAGCTTAAGAGCTATACTTCGGCTCCACCACCGAAAGAAAAAGAAGAAGAGACAAAGGCCAAAGAGAAATCAGAAGAGTCAGAGGAAATAAAGGAGCCAAAGGGAGAAAGTAAAACAGATCCTAAAGAGGAAAAAGAAACAGAGGAGAAATAATTATGGCAGGGAAAAAAGCTAATAAGATACCAAAAACTACAATAGTTCAAGCTGGCCCCAAAACTAGTTCTAAAACAGTGGATAAAAAAAGGATCACAGAGGTCACGGAAAAGAAATCACAGAGGTCACGGAAAACACAAAAGACCGTCAGGAGTAAACCTACCGCTCAAGGAGTTTCGGCTGCTCTTTATGATATTAACGGCCAATCTCTTGGCAAAGTTGTGCTTCCCAAAGAAATCTTCGGACAAAAACCTAATAAAAATCTTCTTGTACAGGCCATGCGTATCTACTCGAGTAATCAATCAGCCCATTGGGCACAGACTAAAACCCGCGCCGAAGTGCGCGGCGGCGGAGCCAAACCCCGGCGTCAAAAAGGTTCTGGCAAGGCAAGGGCAGGGTCAATCCGTTCGCCGCTTTGGGTGGGCGGCGGTGTTGCACTTGGCCCAAAGTATCGAAAAATCAAACTAACTTTGCCTAAAAAAATGAAAAAGAAAGCCTTAGTTTTTGCCCTTTCTTCAAAAGCGCAGGCAGGGGATATTAAAGTAATCAAAAATATTGAAAACATCCAAGCAAAAACGAAAATAGTCGCTGGTTTACTGAATAAATTGAAAACAAAGGATAATACACTTTTAGTAATTTCTGACAAATCAAATGATCAAAAGAATTTGATTTTGGCGTCACGCAACATCAAACAAATTTCGGTAAGTCGCGTCAACAATCTTAACGCTTTTGAGATAGTTAAAAGCAACAATCTCTTGTTTTCCAAAGAGGCTTTGGCCGCCTTAGTTGGCGAAAAACCGGTAAAACAACTATGAAAAATATAATCAAAAAAGCAATACTCTCGGAAAAGGCTTATAAGTCAATGGAGAAAGGTATCTATACTTTTCTGGTTGATGCGCGTTCAACCAAAAAAGAAATTGCTAGACAAGTGGCCTCTCACTTTGCAGTCGAAGTGGTAAAAGTCAATGTTGGCAATGTTGCAGCAAAGTCAAAAAGAATTGCCAAAAGCCGAAAACAGGTAAAAACGGGCGGAGGTAAAAAGGCCATGGTTTATCTCAAAGCCGGACAAACAATCGCAGTGCTTTCACCAAAGTCAGAGGCCAAAGGTAAAAAAGCCAAAGAAAAAGGCCAAAGCAAAGAAAAAGATATTCAGCAGGTAACAGCAGAAGGTAAGGAGGGTTAATGGCAATTAAAATTTATAAACCAAAAACACCAGGTCAAAGATTTAAAAGCGGTTTGGCTTTTGGCGATGTTACCAAGACGAAACCGGAAAAGTCGCAAATTGCACCTCTTACAAAAACCGGCGGTAGATCAAGGGGACGGGTTACTGCAAGAAGCAAGGGTGGCGGTCATAAAAGAAATTTTAGATTAATTGATTTTGTTCGCAGCAAAAAAGATATTATGGCTCGTATTGCCGCTATTGAGTATGATCCCAATCGTTCGGCCAACATTGCCCTTCTTCATTACACGGATGGGGAGAAGAAATATATTTTAGCACCGCAGGAACTTAAAATTGGCGACCAAGTTTTCGCCGGTGAAAAAGCCGAAATCAAACCGGGCAATGCCCTGCCTCTTGGCAAAATGCCGATTGGCACTGTTGTTCATAATATTGAGTTAATCCCCGGAGCCGGAGGTCAGATAGTCAGATCCGCCGGTGCCGGTGCGATTGTTGCAGCTAAAGAGGGAAAGTGGGTACATCTTAAGCTTCCTTCCAAAGAAATAAGAAAGGTTCACAGTTTAAGTTATGCAACTGTTGGTCAAGTTGGTAATATTGATTGGAAAAATATTACTTTTGGCAAAGCGGGAAGATTGCGTCACATGGGCAAGCGACCAAAGGTTAGAGGTGTAGCCATGGATCCGGGATCACACCCGCATGGCGGCGGTGAAGGCAGGTCCGGTATCGGCATGCATCCAAAAACTCCTTGGGGCAAACCGGCTTTTAAAAAAACCAGAAACAAAAAGAAACCATCAAGCAAGTTCATTTTACAACGAAGGAAGTAAAATATGAGATTGCGAAGCAAGGCTGATATTTTATCTAGGAGGAAATAATGAGCAGGTCATCTAAAAAAGGTCCGTATGTGGACCAGAAATTGTTAAAGAAAGTTTTAGCTCAAAAAGAGTCCGGCAAAAAAGAGCCCATTAAAACTTGGGCTAGAAACAGCCAAATTCCGCCGGAATTTGTCAATCATACTTTTTCTGTCCATAACGGCCGGATTTTTATCAATGTTTTTGTCACAGAGCCGATGGTTGGCCACCGACTTGGAGAATTTGCACCGACAAGAACTTTTCGCGGTCACGGTAAGATTACAGAGAAATCCAGCGCCAAAAAATAGAATGCGAATTTGTACGAATATAATTACACGAATAGAAACGAATATTTTAATCAGCGAAGATCAGTCATCAATCCGCGGTAATCAATTGCTGATTAAAAAAACACCAAAAGTCAATCAGGAGGCTGTATGGAAATAGTAGCTGTGGCAAAGAATGTACGCATATCACCGCAAAAGGCAAGGCTTGTTGTCGATCAGATCAAAAAAATGGGGCCTCAGGAAGCAATAAAAATGCTGGATTTTATCCCAAAAGGCGCATCATCAGCCATTAAAAAAATTATTGCGTCCGCAATAGCTAATGCAAAAAATAATTTTGGTTTATCCCAGGACACTTTGACTTTTAAGGAAATTTCGGTGACAAAGGGGATTGTTTTTAAAAGGTATAGGGCAGTCTCGCGAGGCCGAGTCCATCCAATATTAAAGAGGACAAGCCACATAAAAGTAGTTTTGAAGAGTGAGCAGAAAAAAGAAGTATCACAAAAAGAGGTATCACAAGTATCAAAAGTACCAGAAGTATCAAAGGTGCCAGAGGTTGAAAAGAAAAATGAAAAATGAAAATTTAAAAATATTTTTCAATTACTATTCACTATTTACTCTTTTCGATTCCTCGAAAATACGCTCTCGTATTCACTATTCACTACCGACCGAATGGAGGTCCTGTGGGTCAGAAAGTTAATCCAGTTGGTTTTAGACTTGGTAACCTCTACACTTGGAGCTCGCGCTGGTTTGCGGCTAAAAACAATCTTTTTGCCGAGTATCTTTTAGAGGACCAAAAAATTAGGAAATTTTTAATGGAGGTTCTTAAGGCGGCAGGTATCTCTAAAGTAGAGATTGAACGTTCTTTTGACAAAAGAATTATAACAATTCATGTTTCAAGGCCAGGGGTTGCCATCGGTCGAGGAGGAACCGGACTTGAACAATTAAAAGATGCTTTGATGAAAAAATTCAAAATTACTGATTCCGGCAAACTGGACATTAAATTTGAAGAAGTAAAGTCACCTGATTTGGACGCTTATCTTGTGGCAACGAACATTGCCGACCAACTCGTCAGGCGCATCCCATTTAGAAGAGTGATGAATCAGGCTCTTGAACGAGTCAAAAGATCCGGAGCCAAAGGCGTGAGAATTTCTTTGGCCGGCAGGCTTGGCGGTTCGGAAATTGCCAGGCGCGAGACAGTCAAAGATGGGTCTATCCCCCTGCAGACATTAAGAGCCCAAATAGATTTTGCCAAGATCGATGCCAAGGTGCCTAGAGCCGGCATCGTTGGTGTTAAAGTTTGGATAAACAAAGGTGAATCCTAGAATGATTAAAATTTTCAATTTTCAATTGAGATGCTAGCGCCAAAAAGAGCAAAATATCGGAAACAATTTAGAAACAGGATGAAAGGACTGGCTACCCGTGGCAGTAGTATAGCTTTTGGGTCATTTGGCTTAAAAAGTCTCGAGACTGCTTGGGTTACTGCCAGACAAATTGAGGCAGCTAGGCGGGCAATGACCCATTACACCAAAAGGGGAGGTCGTATTTGGATAAGAATCTTTCCAGATAAACCGGTAACTAAAAAACCGGCGGAGACAAGAATGGGTTCAGGAAAAGGCGATGTTAACGAGTATGTTGCCGTTGTCAAGCCGGGCACGATCCTTTTTGAAATGGGAGCACTGGATGCAAAAGTTGCCCAAGAAGCAATGAGACTGGCAGCGCATAAGTTACCAATCAAAACTAAGTTAGTATCAAAATAGCAAAAGAAAGGAAATATGTTATGAAAAAGAAAGAGTTAGACGAGATAAAAAGTAAAAGCATAAGTGAGCTTAGGAACAAAATTAGCCAGCTGGAAAAAGAGAAAATCAATGCTCTCCTAGAACTTAAAATGGCTAAAGTCAAAAATGTTCATGCCGTTAGGGGTATTAAGAAAGATATTGCCAAGGTAAAAACAATTCTGAACTTAAAACTTTTTCTGGAAAAAAGTCAGGCTATGACCAATAAGCCAGAGGGCAAGGAGAAAGAAAATGCCGCAAATTAAAACGGGAATTGTGGTTTCTGGCAAAATGCAAAAAACAGTTGTGGTTAAAGTTAGCACTAAGGTCAAGCATCGACTTTATAAAAAATTAATTACAAAAACTAAAAAATTCAAAGCCCATGATGAAATAGGAGTCAAGATTGGCCAAAAGGTAAAAATTATTGAAACAAGGCCGATTTCAAAAGATATCCATTTTAAAGTCGTGGAGGTTTTAACTTAGATGCTTATTAGAAGATCAATATTGACTGTCGCCGATAATAGCGGTGCTAAAAATCTTAGAATTATTGGAATTGGTAAAGGTTCTGGCAGGCGCTTTGTCGGAATCGGTGATGTAGTAACTTGCACAGTCTTTGGTGCAAGCCCGATTGGTCAAGTTAAGGATCATGAGATTGTTCAAGCCGTGATTGTCAGAACAAGAAAAGAAACCCGCAGGAGAGACGGTTCATATATAAGATTTTCCGATAACGCGGCAGTTATTATTGATGCAAGTAAGGTGCCAAGAGCAACAAGGATTTTTGGACCGGTGGCTCAAGAAATAAAAAATAAAGGATTTAGTAAAATTGCATCTTTGGCTAAGGAGGTAGTTTAAAAATGTTTAAATTCAAGGTTGGCGACGAGGTATTAGTCACTTCAGGTCGAGACAAGGGCAAAAAAGGCAAGGTCGAAAAGGTGTTTCCTTCCGAATATAAACTCGTTGTTAGCAAAGTCAATATTTATAAAAGACACAGAAAGGCGACCAGGCAGCGAGGTGCAGGTATTTATGAGATTGCCCGACCGATTTCCGTTTCTAAAGTGGCTATTATTTGTCCCAAATGCGCCAAAGTGACAAGAGTCGGTTTTGGTGTTGATGGAAAAGCCAAAAATAGGATTTGTAAAAAATGTAAAGGAAGTCTTTCATGACAAATTTAATTACCAAATATCAACAAGAGGTCTTACCAAAATTAAAAGAGGAATTTGGACTAGTTAATAATTTGGCCATACCAAAAGTTGAAAAAATTGTTCTAAATAGTAGCGTGGTTGAGGCAATTGAAAATAAAGAAGTTCTCGAAAGGGTAAAAGACCAACTGGCGATAATTTCTGGCCAAAGACCTGCTGTCAGACGCGCCAGACAATCAATTTCCGCCTTTAAATTAAAAGAAAAAGACCCCATTGGTGTAGTAGTGACCTTAAGAGGGAAAAAAGCCTGGAATTTTTTGGAAAAATTGATTGCGATTGTCATACCCAGAATGCGTGATTTTCGAGGACTTTTACAATCAAAGTTCGATAAAAACGGCAATTATAGCTTGGGAATGCCTGAACAAATCCTTTTTCCTGAGATAGATTATTCTAAAATCGACAAAATCAGAGGCTTAGTTGTAACGATAGTTGTAAAAAACAGCAATAGAGAAAAATCCCAAAGACTCTTGGAGCTTTTAGGAGCACCATTTAAGAAGAACTGAGGTTTAAATGGCCAAGAAATCAAAAATTGTAAAAAACGAAAAAAAACCAAAGTTTGAAGTAAGACACAGAAATCGCTGTAAGATTTGTGGTAGACCTCGAGGTTATTTGCGTAAATTTGGGATTTGCCGGCTTTGTTTTCGCGATCTGGTACATCGGGGTGAAATACCCGGTGTTCAAAAAGCATCATGGTGAACATTAACGAATATAAACGAATAAAATTAAATTTAATATGAACGAATATTCGCACAAATTAGTCAAAATTAGTTTAAATTTGCAAGTAACCGGAGGTTACCAATGGATCCTGTAGCTGATATGTTAGTGACAATCAAAAACGGATATATGGCCAAGAAGGCACAAGTAATAATTCCTTATTCAAAGTTTAAATTTGAAATAGCCAAAATATTAGAAAAAGAACAATTTATTGGTAAGGTTACCAAAAAGGATTCCCGCCTGCCGGCAGGCAAGGCAAAAATCGAAGTGGAGCTTTTATACGATAAACAAAAGCCTAAAATTTCTGAAATTAAACGTGTTTCAAAATTGGGACTTCGCGTTTACACAAAAGGTAAAAATATCAAAGGTATTAAGGGAGGTAAAGGAATAATTATTATTTCAACTCCCAAAGGCGTCATGACGGGAAGCCAGGCAAAAGCTAAAAATCTTGGAGGAGAGGTCATCTGCCAAGTTTGGTAAAAAATATAAAAATCAAATGATAAACTTAAATTTTAAATCGAAAATTTCAAAATTGGATCAGGCTTCGCCTGGACAATTTTGTCCATTAGGGGAAAGAGAATATTAAGGGAAAACCGTAAGGTTTGCCCTTAAAGTCAGTATTATGTCTAAAATCGGTAAACAACCAATAATAATTCCACAAGGCGTAAGTGTTAATATCATGGACTCTGGGGTAAATGTTTCAGGACCCAAAGGAAATCTTTCTTTTAACTTCAGGCCTGAAATAAAAGTGGAAGTTGAGAATGGGAAAGTTAAGGTAATTAGAAAAACTGAGAACAAATTCTCCAAATCACTTCACGGTTTAACCAGAAGCATAATTGCTAATATGATCAAAGGAGTAGAAGAGGGTCACCAAAAAATTTTGGAGATAGTGGGAGTTGGCTATCGCGCCGCTAAAGAAGGCGATAATTTAGTTTTAAATGTTGGTTATTCTCATCCAGTGGTGATTAAGTCCATAGCCGGAGTTCAAGTTGAAACCAAAGAAAATAAAATTATCATTTCAGGCGCGGACAAAGTTCTGGTTGGCGAAACGGCAGCAAGAATTAGAAGGGTTAGACCACCGGAACCTTATAAAGGTAAGGGAATTAAATATGTTGATGAAATTATCAGAAGAAAAGCTGGTAAAACTGTTAAGGCTGTTGGTGGTAATCTATGAAAAACAAAAGATTGCAAAGGGTCGCAAGGCATCGAAGAGTCAGAAAAAAAATTAGTGGTACATCCAAGTTACCAAGACTTAGTGTATTTCGGTCAAATAAACATATATATGCACAATTAATAGATGATCAAAGCGGTACCACGCTTATCTCGTCAGCGGATTTAAATTTGTCGGTACTTCATAAAAAATCAAAAGAAAGAATGCAAAGATTGAATACAGCTTTTGAGATTGGCAAGATTTTAGCCCAAAAGGCAATTAAAAAGAATATTAAAAAGATTATTTTTGATAGATCTGGTTATAACTACCACGGACGAGTCAAGGCATTTGCCGAAGGCGCAAGAGTTGGGGGATTAAATTTTTAAAATGGCAACTACCGAAGAAGTATTTATGGGGCAAGCAAGAGAGTTTGAGGAAAAAGTCATACAGGTAAACCGTGTTTCCAAGAAAACAAAGGGGGGTAACAAAATTGGATTTTCAGTTCTAATTGTTGTGGGAGATAAAAAAGGTCGAGTTGGAGTAGGCTTGGGGAAAGCGCGAGATGTAGCTTCAGCTATTAGAAAAGGGGCCAACTATGCCAAAAAGCACTTAATTAATGTTCCTATCGTAAAAGGAACAATTCCCCATGATGTTTACCTAAAAAGGGGAGCAGCAAAAATTCTTCTCAAACCGGCACCAGAAGGTTCTGGCATTATTGCTGGCGGTGCAGTTCGAGCAGTTGTTGAGGCAGCAGGGATTAGAAATATTTCAAGTAAAGTTCTTGGCACTAAAAATAAAGCATCTAATGTCTATGCAACACTTGAGGCATTGCAAGGATTTATAAAATGAGACTTGATACTTTACCAAAAATTACAACAAAAAGCGCAAAAAGAGTTGGCCGAGGTCACGGGTCTGGCAAGGGTAAAACAAGTGGGCGTGGGACAAAGGGGCAAAAAGCCAGAGGGAAACTTCCAATCACCCATCCGCATTTTGAAGGCGGCAGTCGACCGCTTATTAAAAGACTTCCCATAAGACGAGGCAAGGGCAACCCGAAAATTTCCAAGAAGCCGCTTGTCGTTAATATTGAAGCTTTAAACATTTTGCCCAAATCTGTAGCCCAGATTAATCTTGAGACTTTAATTAAATTAGGTATCGTTGATGAGGATGATGCCAAAATTTACGGGGTCAAACTTTTGGGTGATGGTCAGGTTGATAGACCATTTACTGTTTATCTCCCTATTTCAAAAAATGCAACCTCGAAAATTGAAAAGTCCGGTGGAAAAATTATCCTAGTTAATAAAATCGAAAGAAAGGCCGAAAATAAATGAACTATTTTAGAACAATTTTAAAAATATTTGAAATCAGAGATTTAAGAAAACGGATCCTATTCACGTTTTTTATTTTTCTGATTTTTCGAATTTTTGCTCACATTCCGGTACCAGGCGTTGATATTGCCTCTTTGAAAAGACTTTTTGCCGAAAGTCAGTTGCTTTCACTTTTGGATATTTTTTCCGGCGGAACTTTGGCAAATTTTTCTGTAATGTCTCTTGGTTTAAATCCCTATATCAACGCAAGTATTATTATGCAACTCTTGCAAATGGTATTTCCGAAACTGGAGGAACTAGCCAAAGAAGGAGAAGCGGGGCGGCAAAAAATTAATCAGTATACTCGTTATTTGACTGTACCTTTAACCACTATTCAAGCTTTTGGAATGTATGTTTTGCTAAAGAATTCCCAAATAATTTCTCAAGTTAATCCTTTAACTCTTTTGTCTCTTGTTGCCACAATTACCGCTGGAACTATTTTTTTGATGTGGTTAGGAGAATTAATTTCGGAAAATGGTATTGGCAATGGGATTTCTATGGTGATTTTTGCAGGTATTGTCGGAAGGTTACCGATTGGTTTTGCACAAACAGTATCGGTTTTTGATCCAACACAGGTCAAAAATATCTTAATCTTTGTGATTATGGCTCTAGTTGTGATTGTTTCTATTGTTGTTGTGACCGAAGCTAGACGTCCTATTCAAGTTAATTATTCAAGAAGAACCAGTGGACAAGCAGCGGTTGCTAGTTATATTCCATTTAGGGTTAATCAGGCGGGGGTAATTCCCATTATTTTTGCTATTTCCCTAATTTTACTGCCGACTACTTTTGCCAGATTTTTTGAAAGATCGCCTAATATACTTATTGCCAATTTAGCACAGGATATACAAAGATTTTTTTCTCCCCAGGGTGTTTTTTATAATGCAACTTACTTTTTATTGGTTGTTGCTTTTACATATTTTTATACGACGGTTGCCTTTAATACCAAACAAATTTCTGAAATGCTGATGAAACAAGGCGGTTTCTTGCCGGGAATCCGGCCAGGAAGTCCTACTAAGGCCTTTTTAGATTTCGTTTCTATGCGCGTTACATTTTTTGGAGCAATATTTTTGGGACTGATTGCTGTACTGCCATCAATCGGTCAGGCTTTTACCGGTATTACAACGCTTTTAATTGGCGGAACCGGGATTCTAATAGTTGTGGCTGTAGTTCTTGAGACATCCAAACAAGTTGAATCACATTTAGTAATGAGAGATTATGATGCTTTTTTAAGAAAGGGGGCATCAAAAGTTTAGCTTTGGTATTTTTTTGTGAAAATAATTTTTTTGGGAAGCCAAGGCTCTGGAAAATCGACTCAGGCGCAACTTGTTGCCAAAAAGCTCAATTTGCCCTGCATTGAAATGGGTCGGCTTTTTAGAGATAGGGCCAAAGATAAAGATCCGAAAGTACAGGAAATAAAGAGGGCACTTGAGGGCGGTGAGTTAGTGCCAGATGAAATTGCCGTAAAAAGCTTGAGGGAGAGACTTTTAAAACCCGACTGTGCCAATGGTTATGTATTAGATGGTTATCCCAGAAATTATGCCCAACTTGAAGGTCTTCAATCCGATATCGATAAAGTCTTCTATATTAAGGTTTCCGATCAAGAAGGTATCAGGCGATTGATTGCAAGAGCCAGGCATGATGACAATCTCTCTATTATTACTAGAAGATTACAGATCTATCATCAACAGACCGAACCACTTCTTGTCTATTTTAGGCAAAAAGGGATTCTTGTAGAAATTGATGGAAACCAGAGCATCGAGGAAGTAGCAGATGATGTTCAAAAGCGTTTAGAAAATGAATTTGACAAAAGACCATCCTAAGTTTGTAAAAAGTGATCAGGAAATAGAGCTTATGAAAATATCGGGAAAAATTTGCGCGCAAGTCCTCAAAAAAGTTTTGGAAAATGTCAAGGTCGGTGTTACTTGTTTTACGCTTGATAAAATTGCCAAGCAAGAAATTGAAAAGAGAGGAGCATCTTCTTCTTTTATGACGGTCGATGATTACAAATGGACCATTTGTACTACAGTTAACCAGCAGGTTGTTCATGGTATTCCGAATAAACAGTCCCTTAAAAATGGCGATATTTTAGGAATTGATATTGGGGCGCTTTACCACGGTTTTCATAGCGACATGGCCATAACCATACCAATTGGTAAGGTTTCGACAGTTGTAGATAAATTTTTAGCAGAAGGCAAGAAGACTTTAGAAAAAGCCATAAGCTGTGCCAAAATCGGCAATCGGATTGGTGATATCTCGGCAACTATCCAGCAAGGTGTAGAGAGCGCCGGTTACTCAATTGTTAAAAGCCTGACTGGTCATGGAATCGGTCACGAGCTTCATGAGGAGCCGATGGTGCCAGGATTTGGCAAAGTGGGAACTGGACCAAAAATTCGGCAAAACATGGTATTGGCAATTGAAGTGATCTATACTCAAGGCTTGGGAGAAGTTAAGTTAGAAAAGGACAATTGGACAATATCAAGCGTTGATGGTTCATTGGCAGGGTTATTTGAACAGACTGTCTTAATAAACGGAAATGGCCCCATAGTATTGACGCCATACTTATGATTAGGTACAATATAGTTTTAAGAAAAACATCTCTAGAATTAAATTTGAATCGAGCTTCGCTTGTTCAAATTTGTCAATTAAAGGAAAGGGGAATATAAAGGGGAAAACCGTTAGGTTGTCCCCTTAAAGTATGAAACCCGGCGTAATTGAAGTCGAAGGAGAAGTAACCGAGGCGTTACCAAATACTATGTTTAGGGTTAAGGTAGCCTCTGGTCAACTACCGAATGTTAATGAAGATAAGATTGTTTTATGTCACCTATCCGGCAGAATGAGAATACATTACGTGCGAATATTACCCGGTGATAAGGTAAAGTTGGAAATGACGCCATATGATTTAACTAAAGGAAGGATAACTTTTAGGTATCGGTAATAATAACCAATATGAAAGTTCAAGCTTCAGTTAAAAAAAGATGCATTAATTGCAAAATTGTTAAAAGAAAAGGCAGATTGTATGTGATCTGTCCTAATCCGCGTCACAAACAGCGACAGGGATAAAATGGCCAGAATTGCAGGAGTGGATTTACCAAACGAAAAAAGAATTGAAGCGGCTCTGCCGTACATTTTCGGTGTTGGGCCAACTTTGGCTAAAAAAATTGTTGCTGATTGCAATCTAGACCCTAACATAAGAACCAAAAATTTGAGCGAGGAACAAATTAATAAAATTGCTCGGGCGGTAGAAAAATACAAGGTTGAAGGAGATTTAAGAAGGGAAATTCAGGGAAATATCAAAAGATTACAAGAAATTGGTAGCTATCGGGGAATTCGACACAGCAAAAACCTGCCGGTAAGGGGCCAAAGGACAAGAGTTAATGCCAGAACTAAGAGGGGTAAGAGGATTACTATTGGAACAGTCAGAAAAGAGATAGTTGAAAGAACGGGTAAGACTATAGCAGTAAAGCCCACAAAGGAAGGAACGGCTTCTTAAATAAGCCGTAATCATCATGACACAGAAAATTAAAAAAACAAAAAATCAAGCTATAACCTTGAAAAAAAAAGCCGTAGATAAAAATATCACCTATGCTAGGGCATATGTAACTGCAACTTTTAATAATACTCTGATTACAATCACCGATACCAATGGTTCAACCGTCGTTTGGGGTTCAGCAGGCGCATCCGGTTTTAAAGGTGCCAGAAAATCAACTCCTTATGCAGCCACCACTGCCGTTGAAGAAGTTGCCAGAAAGGCTAAAGAAAAAGGCATTAGCAGCATCGAAGTCTATGTTAAGGGACCTGGTCCGGGAAGAGATGGCGCCATTAGGGCTTTTAAGGCAGCTGGACTTAATATAACGATGATTGTTGATGTAACCCCAATTCCGCACAATGGTCCAAGAGCATCAAAAAGGAGGCGTGTCTGATGGCCAGATATACAGGTGCAAAACATAAACTTTGTAGGAGAGAAGGGATTGCCCTTTGTGGTTTACCTAAGTGTCCGGTTCTAAGAAAAAATGCCCCGCCACCTGGTCAACATGGTCAAAAAGGGCGCAGAAAACTGTCGGAATATGGAGTGCAATTAAGAGAGAAACAAAAAGTAAAAAGAATGTATGGACTTTTAGAAAGGCAATTTAAGAAATATTATCAATTGGCATCTGCCCAACGAAGTTCAACAGGAGAAGCACTTCTTGCACTTTTGGAAAGACGTCTTGATAATGTTGTCTACAGACTTAATCTAGCCAGAAGTCGCGCTCAGGCCAGGCAATTAGTTTCTCATGGGCACGTTTTTGTTAACGAGAAAAAAATAACTATTCCTTCATATAATGTTAAAATTGGCGATGTTATTTCACTTTCCGCCGAGACCGCGAATTTAGACTTTATCAAAAAGCTGACAGAAGAAACTAAGGAGACAAAACTGCCTTCATGGCTTAAGAAGAAAGCGACAGTCGGTAAAATTGAATCTTTGCCCAAGCGAGAAGAATTTGATGTCGACATTAATGAAAGATTAATTGTTGAGTATTACTCAAGGTAGCTAGAAATGCCCAAGGGCTAAACGACTAATGACTAATGCAATAAGGAATATAAAATCCAAAATTAGATCTCGCTTAGCCAGTCTAATTTTGTCCATTAAAGGAAGAGGAATACTAAGGGGAAACCTTTGGTGTCCCCTTAGAGTCTAAAAGGAGGTGAAATAAATGCTTGATTTATCACTTATTGAAGTTAAAACAGAGAAAGAGACACAAGATTTTGGCAAATTTATTATAGAACCACTGGATCAAGGTTATGGCCATACCATCGGTAATTCTTTAAGAAGAGTTCTTTTGACCTCTCTATCTGGTGCGGCTATCACCCAACTTAAAATTTCAGGTGTTCGTCATCAGTTTACATCTCTGTCTGGCATGACCGAGGACATTGTCGAATTTATCCTCAATCTTAAAAAAGTAAGATTGATAGTCTCATCTGACAAACCGGTTAAATTAACTCTCGATGTCAAAGGGCTCAAAGAAGTTAAGGCAAAAGATATAGAGAAAGCTGCTGGTGTTGAAATTATTAATGCGGATTTGATACTGGCTCATCTTGCTGATTCAAAATCAAAATTAACAGCACATTTAATAGCTGAAAATGGAACAGGTTATTCTTTGGCCGAAGAAAGAAGGAGCGGTGAAATTGGCGTTATCCCCATTGATGCAAATTTTTCACCTGTTGTCAGTGTTAATTATAAAGTAGAGGCTACTCGTGTCGGCAGGTTGACAAATTATGACAAATTAACACTTGAAGTAACAACTGATGGAACTATCAAACCATCTCAAGCCGTAAAACAAGCGGCGAAAATATTGGTTGATCACTTTTCGATAATTCACCAACCACCAGTTGCAGGTAAACGCCAGAAAGTAGCTGAAAAAACACCAATCTCTGATGATCTCTTGAAGACTTCACTTGAAGAATTAGATTTGCCGGTAAGACTAACCAACAGTTTGAAGTCTGGAAAAGTTGAAACAATTGGAGATTTTCTAGCCAAGGACAGAAAAGATCTACTTAAAATGAAGAATATGGGACCAAAATCAATTAATTTAGTTGAAGAAAAATTAAAAGAGAAAGGAATAAGTGTAAAGTGAAACACTTAGTCTTTGGTAGAAAACTTGGCCGTGACACCAATGCACGCAAAGCACTTCTTGCCAATTTGGCAAGTTCACTATTTATAAATGGTGCTATTGTTACCACGCTTGTTAAGGCTAAATTTGCTAGGCCTTATGTTGAAAAGCTAATTACTCAAGCCAAGACTAACAAGCTTACACCTAAAAGGCTTTTAGCTTCGGTTTTAGCGCATCAGGCATTCATAAAATTAACTGGCGAAATTGCTCTTGGTTTTGCCCAAAAGACAAGTGGTTATACCAGAATTATTAAACTTAGACCAAGAGCCGGCGATGCTGCAGCGATGGCTAGGATTGAACTTCTACCTTGGGAGAGATCTTCAAAATTAGCCGTTCCTCATCAAGCGCTGACTAAAAAAAGCGCAAAGAGATCAAAAGGTAATCGGCGAAAATCGGCATTAAAATCCGCGACATCAGGGGAAAAATGAGAAACATTAAAGCAAAAGATATAAATAGAAAGTGGCATTTGATTGATGCCAAAAATAAGGTGCTGGGCAGGCTAACATCAGAAATAGCCAAAATTTTGATGGGGAAAAATAAGAGCTACTTTACACCCAATTTGGATACTGGAGATTTCGTAGTTGTCGTTAATGCCAAGGATGTGATGCTTTCTGGCAAAAAAGAAAATCAAAAAAATTATTATCGCCATTCCGGTTATCCAGGCGGGATGCGTATTTCAACAGCCGCTCAGGTGCGGGTCAAAAAACCAGAGGATTTAGTCAAACATGCGGTTGTCGGTATGCTTCCCAAAACCAAACTTGGCAAGTTGATGGTTAAAAAGCTTTTTGTTTTTCCAGAGGCAGAACATTCATATAAAGATAAATTTAAAAGTTAAAATTAAAATGTAAAAATTGCCAGCCATGCCAATAACAGAAAAAGATCAGACACCGGAATCAGTCAAAAAAGACAAAAAGAGTACCACCGACTATATTGTCGCTCATGGACGAAGAAAGGAAGCTGTCGCCAGGGTAAAATTATTCAGAGGGAAGGGTCAGATTGTCGTTAATGGTAAACCAATAGACCAATATTTTCCATCAGAGGTAGCTAAAATTAAGTGGCAGAGACCCTTTAATTTAACAAAATTGGATAATCAATACTCCGCGACTGTTAAAGTTGAAGGTTCCGGTAAAAGCTCGCAGCTTGATGCGGTTGTCCACGGTCTATCTCGTGCTCTTGTTCTTACTAATGCGGATTTTCGGGGAGTTTTAAAAAAAGCTGGCCTTTTAACTCGTGATCCACGCGTTAAAGAACGCCGTAAATACGGCCTGGCTCAAAAAGCCAGAAAAGGCAAGCAAAGTCCAAAGAGATAAAATCTAAAATTCTTCTTTGGAATTAATATTTTTAACGAGAAATTAGTCTAGCCTCTTGACCTCAACAACATCTTCAAGAGGTATTGACGCACCTGAATGTGCCTGACGCACTTAATCTGCAGACTCGGCTTCTGTTTGGCAATAAGCAAAGCCTTTTTCAAGACTGACCACTGCCGAAAGTGGCCGAAGTCCAGCCGCAGTAGCATTCGTCTTATAATCCTCCCAGCCCTTGACCATATCAGCCTCTTGCATTCCCTCCGGTAATTTGTGAACTCCTAAAAACACTGCCATCAAATATCACCTCCTTTTTAAATAAACATAAAAATGTCGGCCTTGTTAGACGAAATTAGGAACCTTTGGCATACTATCAATTCTTGGGAGTTTAGTCCAGCAAATGTTGGAAGATTTCTCAATTCATATCCTGCATTTGCAATTTCTGGCAGCTCTTTTTAATGATTTCCGAACCGCAAACTGGGTTACAATTATCAAATATCCTGAGTTAGCTTATCAGAAGTCAATGGAATTTCTAAGCAATTAGTTGAACCCCCCTTATTTTATCGATACGTAAACTAGAGCTAAGGTTGATAGAACTAGGCCAATAGTAGCTACAGCTAACGTCCACGTTGCCACAGTAAGTTTATTCGTTTGTTTTGCAATAGCTTCTTGCAGTTTCACTTCTATAATTGCTTTAGCGATATCAAATTGTCTAGAAGTACTACCTTCCGTAGCACTCAAATCCTCAACTAATTTTTCAATGCTATCTGTATATCTCGGTGCTGGCATTTTTATATCAACATACAAGTAGAATCTACACCACTTAGAGGCTAAAAGTAAAATTACGCCCATAACCTACTTAGAACATGGGCACAATGCAACATTTGAGTTCAAAATTATTAAAAAGCGTACGAGGTAATTAGATCGTGGACACCTTGTACTTCTGTAAATACTCCTCAGGTGTATCAAAATTGAGTGAGTAATGCAACCGTTCGCTATTGTAGTAGTCGGTCCACTCCTCCAAAGCAGTATTCAGTTCTTCCAGCGTAAGATCTCTGGTATCCACCAGATTGTAGAATTCATCATCGTCAGTCTTGTGCGATCTCTCAACACAGCCGTTCTGGTCGGGAGTATGGATCCAGGTATACTGATGGGCGATATTTTTGCCTTCAAGGTACTTTAAGGGTTCTGTCTGGAACTCCAAACCATTGTCAGTCTGTATTCTTTGGGTGTTGATGCCCTTTTTAACAGCATGCGTTAAAAGTTTCTCCAAGAAGTCAACTGTACTTTGGGCGCCAATCTGACTGTAGGCGCGGATATATCGCCATTTGGAAACCACATCAATGGCTGTATACTGATACCTTTTCCTGCCGTCCAGGAATTTAGTATCAATCTGCACCAGCTCTCCAGGCACAGAAGCATGATTGAAAAGCCTGGTGGCTCGTCGCTTCCTTCTGTGCCTCTTGATAATCAAACCGCGTTTCTTCCACCAGTTGTAGATAGTCTTTGGCGAGCATGGAGGAACTCTACCTTCCTTTAGCCACAGCTGATACAGATAGTAGTGGCTCTTGGCAGGATGATCCCTCTTCCACTGGCAAGATCTCAACCACAACCTGCCATGGTATTGTCCTTGTGGACTTTGGCCGTCTTGATCTTGTCTTGATGGTGGTTAAGTTGTATCTTTTGTACCTTTTCTTCCACTTGTAGAAGGTTGATTTACCAATGCTCATCAGTCTGCATAAATACCTGACGTTGACCTTACCATCCCTTCGCATCATCTCGTAAGCATCCATAACCTTAAGTCTTAGGAGCTCACCAGCATCAAGGTCTACATTGTGTATTCTCAATCGAAAACACCTCCTTTCCCAGAAGATATTCTAGTTAAGAAGTGTCCACGATGTGTTTACACAGTACGAAAAGTTGTCCAAATGGGTTAATCAGCATAAAATGATTTATGTCTACATCCTCGCAGCTTCTGAAGAAAATAGGAGGACATTCATTATAAATAATGAAAAGTTGGGCTGAAGAAAAATTTAGACAATTTGTCAAAGCAAATTTTCCCAGCGTAAGGGTAACAAAGAAGGGGTTGCCTGATTTTATGGTTATTAAAGATGACAAAGTGATAGGCTTCATAGAAGTTAAAAGAGTCAGTTTATTAAAAAGTGAGCAACTTAGAACTGAACAAAAAATGTTTCGAGATTTCTGCAGTAAAAATAACATCCCATATCAGGTCTGGACGCCAAACATGGCAAAAACTAATTGGTTAAATGGTAATGAACATCATCGTAAAATTTGGCGTGAAGGTGTTGATGTTTTAGCACTTACTGCAAAATAAGCTTAACTTAAAATAGGTAGGGAATTTTTCTATCACAGAAATCACTTCCGATTTGGACTAGCTTTGCACATCGGGAATCAAGAAGTCGGGGAGAGGGGCTCACAATTGAACCGCTTTTAGGAGATTTAAACCGCTTACATGAGGCTTTTAAACCTGCTTTTGCTTAAAAGTGGTAGAATAACGTGCTAATATTAAATTGGAGGTGAAATAAATGCCAGCAAAACAAAACTTAGTAGGAAAAAATATATTAAAACGGGAGATTGAATACTACGAAAAGAATAAGCAGGAATATCTAAAGGAGTATAAAGGCCAATTTGTCCTCATCAAAGGGGACAGTTTCGCAGGGTCATTCACAACAGATGCAGAGGCTTATAAAACAGGAGTACAGAAATTTGGAAATGAACCATTTTTGATTAAACAGGTCTTAGATAAGGACGAAACAATTGCCTTTCCCGCCTTGGCTGTTGGATTAGTCAATGTCAGTTTATAATCATTTTCTTTTACAAAACACACCACAAGGGAACACGATCAACCCTGGAGTCCTGTTTGAAGCAGGTCCAATAATAAATATTGAAATATCAATTCCTAAAGCATTGGCCGATGTTTATTCTCAAACTGGACAAACGATTCCGCAACCAAAAATAGGGATTGCTTTAATTGATACTGGAGCTAAAAAGAGTTGTGTGCATGATTCAATTATGCAAGACCTAGGCGTTAGTACAATAGGACAAGTAATGTCTGGAACTGCTAACGGACAAAGACCATGTAAATTATTTCCAGCTTTTTTCAATTTTCCAGGAACTGGGATATCTGTCGATTTTACTTCTGTAGTAGAAGTTAATTTATCTGGACAAATAATAAATGGTGAACAAATTATCGCGCTTGTCGGTAGGGACCTACTTGCGAACACAATTTTCGTCTACAATGGACGGGTTGGTTTATATACTTTGGCGATTTGATTTTCGAATAAAGTTATTTAACTCCCCAACTTCTCAATAACCGCAAGAATATCAATTACTTTATAACTGGTCTTTTTAGAAGGAAAGCAAACGCATTTGTTTGTGTTTTGTTCGAAAAAAACCCAGCGCTTGTAATTGGTACAATGGCAACTAATTCCCAACAATCATTACCAAGTTCGTTTAGTTTTTCCACAGTTTTCTTCTCATCGAGATTCTTAGCGTAAACACCGCCAGCGTTAATGTTAATTGATATATATTCCCACTTCATTAATACTAATTTTCTAATTTTTCTATTACTATTTTACTATCATTTGCAGGTCTATTTTCTAATGAAAGAATATGTGCCGCACATATTCAAAACTCTTTACCAGTTTGCATATACCAAATAGCGTTAATCAAGAAGGTGGCTATTCCGCCAAAGATAACTAACAATTGCCAAAAAGAGCTATTATCAATAGCCATACCAAATCCTTTACCGCTCTTTATTTGTAATGTGATAATAAAGACGTAGAAAATGGCAAATATTATAACGCCTTGCATGATATGATTATCAACCTCCTTCAACAACTTCCCCTTAAAAACAAAAATCTTAATTATTGGCACCTTTCTTTTAGGTCTTGGACTGATTATTGTTGGAATGTTAGTATATTACCTCTGGCCGACACCTGTTGGTACAAGAACTTTTAATGCTTAACTTACCTTCTATAAATTCCTTGTTTTACCCCCATAAGTATCAGTTTTTTTATGACAATCAATACACAATGTTTGACCATTACTAACATCGTATCTAAGTTCGGGAAATATTGAAAAAGGTTTAATATGATCTGCATGTAATTCAATTGTTTTGCCTAGACCTTTTTGGTTTTTAATTCCACAAATTTGGCAAGTATAATTATCACGTTCAAAAATTGCTTCTCGCCAAGTTCTATATTTTAAAGACCTTCGTATTATTTTATTAAGTGGAGATATCCCACCTTTCCAATTGGAACTCTTTATCCCACTAGAACTTAATCGCATTTTCTCTTTGGTTTCTAAAGAGTGATGTTTATCAGACATACCTGACATTTTTAATCCCTTATTCCAAGATGGTTGTCCTTTTTTAAATTCTGTATTTATGTTGTAGTGTTCCCCCTTTTTGAATAGTTGTTTATTATTTATTGCCCAAGGAGCTTTTTTCCCCTTTAGAGACTCACTTAATCTTTTTCTAGTTTCAGCAGATTTAATACGACCTTTGAGGGTTTCACTGATTTTTCTTCGAGTTTCTTCTGATTGAACATAGCCATTATGTCCTAAAATAAATCTATGTGGCTTCCCTTTAACCCACCCCATTCTCCTGGAAGTATATTTTGAAATAGGAGCAGGTTTTCCACAGCCACACTCACAAAGTATTTGTTTACTGGGCATTATATGTCTCCTATCAAACCCGGTGTGTATTAGCTTGACACATCGGGAATATTAAGTCGGGGTGGGCGGACTTGAACCGCCGACTTCCAGACCCCCAGCCTGGCGTTCTAGCCAACTGAACTACACCCCGGCGTCGAGATGGACTCAGCTTTTCGTCCTGCAACTATTGTTGCAGGATCTTTACGCTTCGTCATCTCTCCTTTTCAAATGCCGTTGGCATTTGATTCTTTGTATTTTATCACCACTTGTAATTTTGGCAAATCTATAGTAAAACTACTCTGGACTATATGACCACGGACGCTAAAAAACAAGCGATTCTAACTGCCATTTCCCAAATCGAAAAAGCTTATGGTAAGGGTTCCATCATGAAGATGGGTGAATCAATCGGAAAATTGGAGATTGATGTTATCCCAACAGGTGCAGTGCCGGTTGATTTGGCTTTAGGTGTTGGCGGTCTCCCACGAGGCCGAATTGTTGAAATCTTCGGACCGGAGGCTTCTGGCAAAACAACCCTGGCCCTTGCAATTATTGCTCAGGCTCAAAAAAACGGTGGTCAAGCCGCGCTAATTGATGCCGAGCATGCGCTTGATCCAGCTTGGGCGCAAAAAGTCGGCGTAAATTTAGATGATCTTTTAATTTCCCAGCCCGATACCGGTGAGCAGGCACTGGAGATAACCGAGACTTTGATTCGCTCCGGAGCGATTGATGTAGTTGTTATAGATTCGGTCGCCGCACTGGTTCCGCGTGCCGAAATTGAGGGTGAAATGGGTGATTCGATGATGGGTGTTCAGGCAAGACTGATGTCCCAGGCGCTGCGCAAATTAACCGGTGCCATTTCCAAATCCAAAACTATTGCCATCTTTACTAATCAACTGCGCGAAAAAATCGGCATTATGTTTGGCAATCCGGAAGTTACCCCAGGCGGCCGTGCCCTCAAATTTTATTCCTCAGTCAGACTGGATGTTCGTAAGATAGACAATATAAAGGAAGGCGATCGAGTAATTGGTTCACGCCATCGCGTCAAAGTTGTCAAAAATAAAGTTGCTCCGCCATTTCGAATTGCCGAGTTTGACATTATGGGGGAGGAAGGAATTTCCAAGGAGGGCGGACTCTTGGATGTAGCAGTAGAGCTTGGTCTGGTTACTAAATCAGGAGCCTTTTTTCGTTGGGGCAACAAAATGATCGGTCAAGGTAGAGAATCGGCCAAAGCCTATCTTGCTGAGCATAAGAAAGAAGCGGCTCTACTTGAAAAAGAAATCTGGGCTAAGGTCAAAAAAGGTTTGCCCCAAAAACCGCCAAAAGTCAGCAATTCCGAAACAGAGGATGAAGAGATTCTTGAAGAGCTAGCTACAGTATAAATGTGCCTCGGATAACTTCAGTCAAACCCCAGAAAAGAAAAGAGAGATTTAATATTTTTTTGGACGGCAAATTTGCTTTTGGGGTAGATGAAAATATACTCGTTAAAAATCATCTAAAAGTTGGCAAAATATTAACCGGAGATCAGATCGACAAACTGATTAAAGAAACAGTACTTGGAAAACTTTTTGATCAGGCCCTTCGTTTTTTATCTTATCGTCCACGAAGCGAAAAAGAAATTACTACTTATCTTGCCCAAAAAATTGCTAAAAGAGAAAATATTAAGTTTCGAGAAGCCAAAGAAAGTCCGCTCATTGGCGCCGTCGCTCTCAAACTCAAAAGGTATAACTACCTTGACGATCGCCAATTTGCCAAATGGTTAGTTGGCTTGCGAATCAAATCGGCTTCACGTGGTCTTTCTCTTATAAAACAAGAACTGATTCAAAAAGGTATAGACAAAGAAATTATTCAGTCACTTCTTAGTAAATACCCAAACCAGACACTTATAGCTAAAAAAGCAATTGAGAAAAAATTAAAAAGATGGCAGGGGCTTTCAGAGTTGGGTTTAAAGAAAAAAGTCTATGCTTATCTTGCTTCCCGCGGTTTTGATTTTGAAACAATTAAAGAAGTATTTGCCTTTTTGCTAAAAAGGCGCTAAAATCAGAAAAACCGGAAAGAAAACTTAGCAAGAAGCAAGTTTTTAAAAGATGAAGTTTTTAATTAAAGCCGAGAGATTCGCGCTTAATTCTACTTAAAGACCGTAAACTCGGTTTTTATTCTTGCTGTTTCTTTCCCATAAAATTGAACTATGTCGCCACTTGGGATATTTGGAGATCAGAAACCGAAACAACATACCCAAAAATTACCTCAGAAGCCTAAAAAGGTAATAGTTTCTATTGGCAAACAAGTCGGCAAAGGTAGTTATCCGCCTGACGCAAAAGTTACTGCCCGCGAAATCATTCAAGATGCCAGAGACGAGGCCTTCCGCATTAAAAAAGCTGCTGAAGAAGAAGCCTCAAAAATTAGACAAGAGTCTCTAGAGCTTGAAAAAAGACTGGCCCAAAAAGAGGATTTACTGGATGAGCGGACCGTTCAGGTCGAAAAGCAGGAAAAACAACTGACTACTCTTAGAGAAGCATTATTAATTCAAGAGGAAGAACTCGCAAAACTTAGAAGTGAACTGGTTAATAAACTAGAAAAAATCAGCTCATTAACCGCTGAGGAGGCCAAGAAGTTAATTTTGGAAAATTTACAGTCTCAGCTTAAAAATGAAATTGCCAAAAGGATTAAAGAAGCAGAGGAAGAAGTAAAGGCTCAGGCAGAGTTTCGCGCTCGCGAAATTTTAGCCAATGCCATGATAGCTGGCGCCACTGATTGGGTCGCCGAATATACCGTTTCTTCAGTAAAGTTGGAATCTAGCGAAATTAAAGGAAGAATTATCGGCAAGGAGGGACGAAATATTCGGGCCTTTGAACTGGCGACCGGAGTTGATGTTGAACTTGATAGTGAAGATACCAATGAAGTCAGGCTTTCTTCATTTGATCCAATTAGACGCGAAATCGCCAGAGTTGCTCTTGAATGGTTGGTTAAAGATACCAGGATTCAACCAGCAAGAATAGAGCAATTGGTTGAGAAGGCAAAAGCACTGGTAAGTCAAAATATGTCAGATGCTGGCAGGCGGGCAGCAGCTGAAGTCGGTCTTTATAATTTAAGTCAAGAGTCGCTTGATGGTTTAGGCAGACTGAAATTTAGATATTCCTATGGCCAAAATCAATTAATTGCCGCAGTTGAAACGGCTAAAATCGCCAAAAAAATAGCCGAGGAATTGGGTGCTAATACCACAACTTGTGCAACAGGAGGACTTTTTCATGATATCGGCAAAATCGAAGTTGAAAAAGAAGGCACTCACGTCCAGTTGGGAGTCGAACTTGCTAAAAAGTGGAATTTCCCCAAGGAAGTAATTGACTGTATTGCCCAGCATCATGAAGACGAACCGTTTTCGTCCACCGAATCGGTAATTGTCCATATTGCCGATGCTGTTTCCGGTGCAAGACCCGGCGCTCGCCATGAACCGGTTGAAGAGTACATTAGAAGATTATCCAATATTGAAAATATTGCCACTTCATTTGCCGGTGTTGAAAAGGCTTACGCAATTCAGGCTGGCAGAGAAATTAGGGTTATTGTTGAACCGACAGTTGTCGATGATACTGGTATTGTTACTCTTTCTCACCAGATTAGGGAAAAATTGGAAAAAGAATTGACTTATCCTGGTCAGATTACGGTCACAGTTATTCGCGAGGTCAGAGCAATTGATGTTGCCAAATGAAATTAGGCTCCCTGCCTAACTTCATTTGACAATTATCTTTTTTAAGATATAATTCTGGTTATTGAAACAATCATTCGGATAAATTCGGATTAATCCATTCGGATAAATTAGGATACATATGACTAAAAAAGAACTCACCGAAAAACTTTCCAAAAAAGTAGGCCTGACAAAAAAAGCAGCCTTTGAATCTGTTAATTCGGTTTTTGGTCTAATTAAAGATTCCCTTTCAAAGGGTGACAAAGTGATTATAACCGGCTTTGGAACTTTTGAAGTCAGGAATAGAGCAACAAGACGCGGCCGAAATCCCCAAACCGGCGACACTATCCAAATTGCCGGCCACAAACTTCCAGGCTTCACTGCCGGCAAAACCCTCAGAAGATTGATTAAATAAAGGGATTTTTTAAGCAGCTTTTTCTTTAATTCGACTCAGCTTCTGTTGTTTTCTTTTTTCGACTAGCTCGGCCATAAATTCTGGTAGAGATTTACCCTCGGGGTTTATAATTTTTCCATCCACCTCTGTTACTTCGACCTCGACAGGTTTCTCGACCAGTTTTTCTGCAGCCTGTTGCTCGTCTTGGGCAGCTCTAACCCTTACGTATTCAGGTAAAGGTAAACCCTCCTGATTGATAACATTTATTGGCTTTTCGTCCTCATTCTCAATTGGCTGAGCAATTCCTGAATCGACGATCCTTCTTACCCTGTCAGGAATTACTTTTCTACCTAAAGTATTCTGGGGAAAGTCTATAATTACTCCTGTTAATTCTCTTTCCACACCTGTTGGTTCGATTACAGTATCGTTAGTCCCATCAAATTCGGCAAGAAGCCGCCTCAGGATTTTAAAGGCTTTTCTTGCGCTATTGCTTCTGTCCAGCAAGTTATGTTCTGGCATTTTAACTCACCTACTAATAATTTAACCCGCTCGACCGAGTAAGTCAAAAAGCGGGTGATTTCATTTCTTGCAGAACGAAATATACTCTTTCTAGCCTCAAAAGTCAAATGAAATTTAGTGTGTTAGAATTGGCGATATGAGTATTATCCAAGTTAAAAATTTAACTAAAGTCTATTCAGTTGCCCAAAAACAGCCAGGAATTGTCGGTACTTTAAAATCATTTTTCCATAGGCAATATAAACATATTAGGGCTGTTGATGACATTTCTTTTAAAATTAATGAAGGCGAACTGGTTGGTTTTATCGGCCCCAATGGCGCAGGCAAAACTACAACTCTAAAAATTCTTTCTGGTCTTCTTTATCCCACATCAGGTCAAGTTTCGGTTGACACTTATATCCCATGGCAAAGAAAACCCCAGTTTCAAAAAGAAATAGCCTTTGTTGCTGGCCAAAAGAACCAGCTTTGGTGGGATTTACCGGCCTATGAAACTTTTCTTCTAAATAAAGAAATTTATGAAGTTCCAGATCACGATTTTAAAGAGAGGCTAAGTTATCTTGCCAAAATGCTTGATATCGCCGATTTACTCAATACTCCAGTCAAAAAACTCTCCTTGGGCCAGCGGATGAAGGCGGAACTGGTTGCTGCTCTAGTTCACGAGCCTTCGATTTTATTTCTTGATGAACCGACAATTGGTCTTGATATCATCGCTCAAAAAAATATGCATGATTTCATCAAAGGTTACAATTCAAAATTTGGTGCAACAATTATGCTTACCTCTCATTACATGGGCGATGTTGAAAAACTCTGTGATAGGGTAATCATTATCAACAAAGGAAAAATTGTTTATGATGGCAAACTTGCCCAAATTGTCGACCGATTTGCCAAGCATAAAGTTATTAGTTTGGATTTTGGAAAAAAGATTGAAAGAGAAAAACTCAAGGATTACGGTAAGGTTCTCACTTTCGATTTGTTGAATGCAAAAATTGAAGTCGAGAGGAACAAAGTCGCAGATATCACCTCGAGACTCTTAAAAGATTTACCAATTGTCGATCTTTCGATAGAGGAACCGCCGATCGAGGAAATCATCAGATTATTTTTTACAAAAGAATGATTAAATATTTGGCAATCGCCAGAATCACTTTTGCTAATCTTTTGCAATATCGATGGGATTTCTTGATTTCGCAATCAAGGATAATTTTACTTTTAATTACTTTATATTTCCTTTGGACTCAAGTCTTTAAGGCAAAAGCTACACTTTTCAACTTCAGTCAGGCACAGATTATCACCTACGTTTTTTTGGCATCAATTGTCAGGCAGTTCGTTCTAATTAGCGCTACCGACCAAATTGCCCAGGAACTGCAGTCTGGGGGAAAATTTTTCTCATATCTTCTCCGTCCGGTCGGTTATTTCCGTTTTTGGTTCACCGTTGATTTAGTCTACAAAATTACCAGTTTAATTTTTATCATCTTGATAACTTCGGTCATGCTTAACATTTTAAACATCACTTTAACTTGGCCGACGGAGGTTTTCTCAACTTTACTATTTCTCGTTTCTATTTTTATTGCTTCTCTAATTTACTTTTATATCGGAATTCTAGTTTCCACAACCGGTTTCTGGACCAGCCAAGTTTGGGGACTGCAATTTTTGGTGGTTTTGATTTTGGAATTTTGCGCCGGTTCTTATTTTCCTATCGATGTCCTGCCGGCCAATTTGCAATCAATTATTAAACTGACGCCTTTTCCTTATCTTTTATACTACCCAATTAGTATTTTTCTGGGGAAGTTGTCACTTGTTGAGTCAATCAAAGTTATTACCATCGCCGTTTTGTGGCTTGCAGCCATTTTTATTATTACCAAATTTATCTGGAACAAAGGTTTAAAAGTTTATGAAGCCTGGGGAGGTTAGATGAAATATTTCAGGGTATGGTTAAAGTTGGGAAGAATGCGGTTTAGGGAGTATTATATTGAATCACGTCTTCATTCGACATTTTTAATTTCTGGAAAACTCGTTCGTTTTTCTTTCTTTTTAATTTTTATCATTGCGCTTCTTACAAAAACCGAAAACTTAGCTGGTTTTGGCCTATACCAAACGATACTCTTTTTCATGACCTTTAATCTAATCGATATTACCAGCCAATTTTTATTCCGAGGAGCCTATTCAATTCAATGGAACATAAACAAAGGGCAGTTTGATCTAAGCCTAACTCAGCCAATTAATGTGTTGTTCCGGATGGCTTTTGACATTATTGACCTGCTTGATTTAGCTACTCTACTCCCGGTGCTGGCGGTTTTGGGGTTTGTTATCGCCAGACTTTCAAGCCAAGTCACCTTTAGTGGCTTTTTGCTTTATTTACTGCTTTGTTTAAATGCGTTATTAATCGCCATGGCAATTCATATATTTATAATTAGTTTTTCGATCTTAACACAGGAAATTAGCAGTGAGATTTGGATTTACCGGGATTTAATGAATATGGGTAGGTTTCCTATTGACATTTACTCAAAATCAGTTCAAATGGTTTTAACCTTTCTACTGCCTATTGCGGTGATGGTAACATTTCCCACCAAAGTTTTACTTGGTGTTTTGTCATGGCAATGGATTATGCTTTCTTTTTTTATCGGAGCAATTTTTATCTTTTTAAGTCTTAAATTTTGGAAATTTGCCCTAAAAAATTATTCTTCTGTCTCCTCATGATAAGATTAACATATGGAAAAGCGAGACGGGCCAATTTTGCATGAGCAAAAAAGTTTCGGCTATGCTATTGAGGGTATTGTTTACAGTTTTAAAAAAGGAACTCATTTCAAAATTCATGTTATCGTTGCCGTTATTGCCATTATTTTAGGAATTATCTATTCCATCAGCACTTTTGAATGGTTAACTATCATTTTGATCTCCTCGGCAGTGATTGCAGCCGAAACCATCAATACCGCGATTGAGGAAACTTGTGATGTTTTACATCCCGAGCATCACCCCGGAGCGAGGCTTGCCAAACATTGCGCTGCCGGAGGAGTACTAATTTTATCAATCGCCGCAGTTATCATCGGACTAATAATTTTCTTGCCAAAAATCTTTGGTTGAGTTTCACTTCTTGTGTTAAAATTCCCTCTGGTAATTATTAATTTTCCATTTACCATCTACCATTTATTTATTAATTACTCAATTTGAGAATTTTCAAATGGAAAATAAATGGAATATGGAAAGTGGAAATTGGAAAATTTAATTTATGAAACCATCATTTTTCATCAAAACCTTCGGTTGTCAACAGAATATCGCCGATTCCCAGCGTATTGCCAGTTATTATTTAGCACGAGGTTATCAGGAAGCCAAATCGATAAAATCGGCAAGCGAAGTAGTCATCAATACTTGCATGATTCGCCAGTCCGCAGAAGATCGAGTCACGGGATTGGTCAAAAATATAGTCAAATCTGCCAAAGGGCGGTCCAAAATCATTATCACCGGTTGTATGGTTGGTATGGCCACTCGTGATGACACCGGTAACTATCTAAGAACTCTCCGAAAAAGAATGCCAGAAGTCGATGAGTTTTTACCACTTGAGGAAGTAGGATTTGATTATCCGGCACTTCGAAACGATGTCACTCACGCGTGGGTGCCGATTTCCAACGGTTGTAATAATTTTTGCACTTTTTGTGTTGTTCCCTTTACCCGCGGTCGCGAAATCTCAAGACCCTTTAAAGATATCATCAACGAGATTAAAGAATTAGCATCAAAAGGCTGCAAGGAAGTCACCCTTCTTGGTCAAAATGTCAATTCGTATGGCTCGGACATAATTAGTTCAAAGTTCAACCCGTCCTCGACCGAGTCGAGACGAGGTCGGGAAGTTCAAAGTTCAAAGTTTTACAAATTGCCAGATGGAAGAAAAGTTAAACCGGTGATGGTAAAACATTTGGGAAGATTACGAATTCCAACTTTATTTCCTTATTTATTAGAGGAAGTATGCAAAATCAGGGGGATTGAAACGGTTAAATTCATCTCCTCAAATCCCTGGGATTTTTCCGACGAGTTGATTAAGGTTATTGCCCAAAATCCCAAGATAGATCGAAATCTCCACTTAGCAGTTCAGTCGGGAGATAACGAAATTTTGAAAAAAATGAATCGCTGGTACAGCCGTGAAGAATATCTTGATTTGCTAAAAAGAATTAGAGCCAATGTTCCCGATGCTCAAATTTCCACAGATATCATTGTCGGATTCCCGCAAGAAACCAAAGAGCAATTCCAAAATACTGTCAAACTTGCCAAAAAAGCTAATTTTGCCTATGCTTATGTTGCTAAGTATTCACAGCGTCCAAACACAGCCGCCTCAAAAGCATTTCCCGATGATGTCCCTTATGCCGAAAAAGAACGCCGCTTCCACATTTTGGACCAGCTCATCAACCATAAGGGAATTCTTCGTACCGCAGTCCACTAACGCCAAGTCTTCAGCCACATGTATTTATCAATAGCCGCAATCTCAATCGGCCATCCTGAAGTTATTGGGTAAAAGTAGAAAAAGACTGCGATAAACACTCCCAAAGCAACCAGTGCAAAAAACATCAGTTTTGTCTTTAAAATTTTTGACAAGGAAAATCCCAAGGCAATCGACAAGAATGGTATGGAGGGAAGATAATGGTACATAAATAAGACTCTCGGTGTAAAGATCCAGGGAATCCAAAAGATAAAATAACCCAAAAGCACCAAGCCATATTCTTTTTTTCTTTCCTCAATAAACTTTCCAAGAAGATACGAAACGGCCACAATTCCTGCCCAAAAAATCAGGGGATTGCCCAGTGCATAAATATAGCCGGCTTTTGTGCCGTATTGCTCATAAGAAAAGTAAACACCGCGCACATCCAACACCCACGGACACCAGGTTTTGGGTCCATCCAATCCTTCTGGAACACAATAAAGTGGGGTAGTGGAGTATGAATGTTTTAAGTTTCTTGTTTGTTGATACCACCAGATTTGTTTGTGCAGATCAATAAACTGCCCAATACTATGTCCTTGAACCCAATACTGGCCATAGCTGGCAAGATAAATGATGGGAGGTAAAGCCAAAATTGGAATAAATTTTAAAAGGTCGACTTGCTTGTTTTTAATCTGGTCCCAAAGTAAATAGACAAAGACCGCCGCAATTGTGTAAAGCCCTGGCCATTTAGTCGAAAGCGCCAGTCCTAAAGAAATACTCGTCAAAAATAAATAGACTGTCCTTTTCTTAGCACCTCCGAGGTGGCTGAAGGACTCCTCGGAGGTGGACAATTTGACATAAAGACTGGCAAAGATAAAAGAGACAAGCACAAAAAATACCAAAAAAATATCGTTCATTGTTATCCGACTCATAACATATGTCAGGTTTTCAAAAGCGATCACCACTGAGGCGAAAATTGCCGTCAAGGGTCCGAAAAGAATATAAGCCAAAATAAATGTTGCCGGGATTATTGCCGTTCCAAAAATCACACTTGGTAGTCGCCAGCCAAGCGGTACGTCACCAAAAATTTTTATTGATCCCGCCTGAATTAATTTTGCCAAAGGCGGATGTAGCCAGTCGTAAGCCGTGCCTTCCTTGGGTGCAGGAGAAAAGGGATTATAGGCAGCCGGATTATTATCGGCATAAGCCTTGGCCGTCACCGCATGATAAACCTCATCAAAATAATAATGATTTGGTTCAGTCAGTCGATACGTCCGGAGGATAAGGGAAAAGAGACTAAGAAAGATAATAAAAATAATTACCAGTTTCTCTTTATTCATTACTCTTATTATTCTAACTTGCTCTATTCATAAAATTCTATAAGGAATTCACTAGTAGGAGAAGCCTTTTTATTTCAAGCCTCATTGCTTACAATGAATTTATGTCAACAGCTATAACCAGTCATAGGGTATTTTGTCAGTTAAATTTATAATCATTTTAGTTATGTTTTTGAATTCTTTTAAATCAGTTTGGTTTTTATTAGCTATTACTACATTAGTCTTATTTTTTCTTGTTACACTTGCATATAACCAATCTTGGCGTTATCACTTAGATGTTGATGTTTGGGGATTTTATTATCCTCGTTTAGTCCATTTTCTTGACAACTTATCTTTCGCCGGAATTGGAGAAAACGAATATTTTCCTGGAGCAATGTTCTTTTTCTTAATACCAGGTTTAGCACTTTTATTTGGTCCCAATAATGCCCAAACTTACCTTGCAGGACTAATCACCGTCAACATCCTCACCATAATTATTCTTCTTTATCTTTATCGCAGGCATAATCATTTTTCACCATTAATTTTTCTGGCAATTTTACTTTTTTCGGGCCCGATATTTTTTTTCCGTCATGATCTTTTTGTTTCTTTAGTCGTAATTCTATCTCTGCTTTTATGGAAATTACACAAAAGAAATTTCGCTGCTTTAATTCTTGGAATCAGTGTCAGCATCAAAATTTATCCTCTTTTAATCCTTCCATATTTTTTAATTTTGTCCCTTAAAAATTATAATCTTCGTAAAAGTGTAGAAATTTTTGTCATATTTATATCGGGTGCTTTTTTAGTTTTTGGCCTTTATTCCCTTTTAGGATCTTCCCCAAATGAAATTCTTGATACTATTCACCTAAACTCACTTAAACCAGTTCACATAGAGAGTTTATGGGGCAGCTTTTTGACAATTTTTTCTAAAATGATTAACGGACAATGGGCGCTTGGTAAAGGAGAGCATGGAATTTTCGGAATCGACTCACGATACATTTTTCTACCCCTTACTTTTTACAATTATTTTTGGATAATTCCCTTAGGCATTTTTTATCTTTCTCTTTACAAGAAAGTTAGCAAAAATGGTGAACTGATGATCGAAGCTGTCTTTTTGATACTTTTATTATTTATCATTTTCTCAAAAATTCTTACTGGTCAATATATCTTCTGGATTCTTGCACTTTTCCCTTTATTCAAATATCATCAGAAACTCGAAACCTTATACGTAATTTCATTTCTTATTATTTTGTTTATTGTCTTTCTCACACAATATATTTATCCACTTCACTATAATGAGCTTTTGGGAATTTTCTATACTTCAGGAGGTCAAGTAAAATATTTTTACATATTACTTCTTAGAAACTTGCTATTGTTAGTGCTTTTTGTATTGGTTGCTAAGTATGCTTTCGAAGATAAAATTTCAGGAAACACATGAAGAATCTATTACAGATCGATAAATACTTTATTGCAATATTTGGCATTTTCGGTTTTTTATTTTGGCATTTCGCCAAAGATATGCTTCAGATAAGATCTGATGGCTGGTATGTCGGCCATGTTAATCTTTGGGGTGATCTTGCTTATCATTTAACTCTTATAAATAAGTTCTTAGAATCAGGTAACTTATTGCCAGATAATCCAATTTTTGCAGGAGATAAAATTAATTACCCTATTTTTGCTGACTGGAGTACTGCCCAAATTGCCCGATTCACTGGGGTTGATTTTGCCTTGTTTATTACTACCTTTATAGTAGGATTGATATTGATTTATATCTCCAGATATTTCATTAAGATTTTTATAAAAAATGACAAAATTGTTTTTCTTGTTCTTCTTATTTTCTTTCTAAACGGAGGATTAGGTTTTTATTATTTCTTTCAGGACTATTTGTCATCTGGAAACTCAATCTTTAACTTTCTTATAAATCTACCGAGAGAATACACTAATATTCAGCAAAATGGCTATTGGTGGATTAATGTTTATCTGGCATACTTTCTGCCACAAAGGGGGTTTTTATTTGCTTTCCCAATCACTTTAACAGTTTTAATTCTTCTTTATTTAGGGTGGCAAAAAAGTAATAAAAAATTCTTTATACTCGCAGGATTCCTTGCAGGCATTTTACCTTTAGTTCAGGCACATAGCCTTTTCGTTATCTTTTTAATTTCTTTATTCTTCAGTATTGTAACAGTTCTTTTTGCCAAAGGGAAAAAAGGGGTCATTTTAAACTGGGCAATTTTTGCTTCCTTGACAATAGTTTTAGCTCTGCCGATTTTTAATGTAGTTTCATCTATAGGAAATCCCTTAAAGTATTTTCGTTTTGATCCCGGTTGGACGAGCCAGGAAAATATATTTTGGTTTTGGTTCAAAAATCTTGGGCTGTTTGCCCCAATGCTTCTGATTTCGCTGATATGGCTTTTTAAAAAAAATCGCCAATTTTTAATTCTTTATTCCCCCTTTTTGCTAATATTTCTGCTTTCAAACATTTTTATCTTTCAACCTTGGGATTTCGACAATGGCAAACTTTTAATTTATTGGTTTTTTGCTTCGAGTATAGTTGTAGCCTATTTTTTATACGATCAGTTTTTTGCTGAAGATTTTGTTAGAAAAACCCTTGGTCTAATTATTTTATTCTTCATGATATTTGCTGGAGGCCTAGATATATTTAGAACATTTACGCCAATTACTAATTACCAACTTTTTTCCAGACAAGATTTAGAAGTTGCCGCTGCAGTAAAAAATTTAACCCCAAAAAATACACAGTTTGTGACAGCTAATAATCACAATCATCCGATCCCTGTTTTAACAGGACGATCTACGCTCTTGGGATTTCCTGGTTGGATTTGGAGTCATGGTATCGATTATTACCAAAGGGAAATTGATATCCAAGATATTTATACAGGTGGTAAAAAAGCTGAACGATTAATTTCGCAGTACAAGGTAAACTATATTACTGTTGGTCCTAATGAAAGAGCGAGTTTTAATATTAATGAAGGATATTTCACCAAGTACCCTAGTATTTTTTTAGGCAGTGGATGGGTAATCTATGATGTTAGTTATTTATGGACCGACGGCGACCGGTAAAACTACATTAGCAATCGAGCTTGCCCAAAAATACAATGGAGAATTAATTTCTGCTGATTCGAGACAAGTCTATCGTGGTCTTGATATCGGAACAGGGAAGGTAAGTTTCACCTCAAAAATCGGAAAACATCAAGGCTTTTGGATAGTAGATGATGTAAAAATCCACGGTTTTGACTTAGTCAATCCCGGCCAAAGATTTTCTGTAGCAGATTTTCTTACATTCGCTAATAGTTCAATAGTTCAAACTATTAAACTAAATAAGTTGCCAATTATTGTTGGTGGAACGGGGTTTTATATTAAAGCCCTAATTAATGGGATTGGCTCAATTGGTATTCCTTTAAATCCAAAACTTCGTCAACAACTTGAAAAATTATCAACTACCGATCTTTATCAAAAACTTCTCGAAATTAATCCAAAACGCGCTCAATCGATGAATGACTCGGACAGAAAAAATCCGAGGCGTTTGATCCGCGCCATCGAAATTGCTACATATAACAAGAAACTAAAAACTAGAAACTTGAAACGAAAGATTATTCACTACCAACTACCCACTACCAACTACCAGCTCGTTGGCCTTACTGCTCCCAACTTCTATCTCTACAATCGTTCCGACAAATGGCTCGAAGAACGTCTTTCCCATGGAATGGTTGATGAAGTCAAAAATCTTCTTGATCAAAAAGTTAAACCCCAGTGGCTTGATGATCTTGGCCTTGAATACCGTTGGCTAACCCGATATTTACTTGGGCAAATCACAAAGGAAGAAGCCATCAACCGTCTTAGAGGTGACATCCATTCTTTCATCCGTCGCCAAAAAACCTGGTTTCGGCAATTTCCAAATATTTATCTATTTGATATCTCAAAACCAAGTTGGCGCCAAAAGTTAGAAAAAATAGTTAGCCTCTGCTATACTCAAACAAATGTCGCAAGATAATTCACCAACCCGCATTGAAATTTCCTACAAGACGGTTATCTTTACTGTGGCTGTTTTGGTCGGGCTTTGGTTTATCATCCAAATTCGCCAAATTATTATCTTAGTCTTCTTATCAATTATTTTACTTTCGGCGCTGCTTCGACCAGTCGAATGGCTAACAGCAAGACGTATCCCCAGAGTCTTAAGCGTTCTTTTAGTTTATATTATTCTTATCGCTCTTATTGCCTTTATCGTTGGTATTATTATTCCACCACTGGTTGCTCAAACTTCCGATTTTATCTCCAAACTACCGCAGATCGTTTCAACGATCAATAACTTTCTTGTTTTTAATAAAATACCAATAGAAAATCTTTCAAGTGTTATTGCCGGGCAAGTTCAACAAATTGCCCAAAATTTCCTAAGTATCTTCAAAGCCATTTTCTCAAGTATTTTCTTATTAATTACAATCTTTGTCTTCACTTTTTATCTTCTTTTGGAATGGAAAAGTTTTGTGAAGTTAATTGGCTCACCCTTTTCTGGCAGACAAGAAAAAAAAGTAACTAGTATTATTGCTAAAGTTGAAACTGGTTTAGGAGGTTGGGTAAGAGGCCAAATCACTTTATCTTTAGTTGTAGGCATCTTGACATTTATCGGTCTGACTATCTTACAAATCCCTTTTGCCCTGCCTTTGGCCTTAGTTGCTGGGATTCTTGAAATTGTGCCAATTATCGGACCGATCATTTCAGCAATTCCTGCTATTCTTGTCGGCTTAACAATTTCCCCCATTGTGGCATTGGCAGTGGCTGCCCTGTTTTTTATAGTTCAACAGCTTGAGAATCATTTAATTGTACCGATGGTTATGTCCAAAGTTGTCGGATTGCAGCCTCCGGTAGTCATCATTACTCTTTTAATTGGTGCCAAGCTTGCCGGCATCGGCGGGGCCTTTTTAGCTATCCCCACCGTTGTTGTTGCCAGAATTATTTTCAAAGAATTATTAACTGAAGATCAAAAACTCGAGGATGGGTTGAAAGAAGAATAGATTTTTGGTAAAATTTAAGTTCGATTTCGGGAAGAAGAACGATCGCCCCGCCAAAAATTTAATATTTAGGCGGGGAGGAAAGTCCAGACAGCACCAAGCAGGGGACGGAGCGTAAGCTCCGACTAATGATAGCTGGTGTCTAAACTCTTTATCCGCGTGTGGAGTTTAGAACAAGTCTTGAATTAACAAGACTTGAGAGTCACAGAGACGAGCGGGAGTGAAACGTTGACAATCCTACCTGCTGCAACCCAGAATAGAACCGTTTGACCATGCTTCGGGGAGGTTCTAAGTAGGGGCAGCCGCCTAAAAGGCGAGCCGAAGTGATTAAAACGTCATTTCGAGATAGATGATCGTTAGAACAGAATCTGGCTTACTCTCTTCCCGAAATTTTTTTTGCTTCAAATCCTCCAAAAATTTGACTGCTAGTGCAAAAAGATGCCATTATAATAATGTATGGCCAAAAAACTAACCCTAAAAAGGTCCAAGAGTAATCCATTGTCGCAATTGTTGATCGCGGCAACAGCCCTAGTTATCTTGGTGGCAGCTTTTGAGTTTGTCACTCAAAATGACTTCACCTCAATCGCTCCCACCCAGCTCTTTTTAGTTGCCGGAGTCTTGGGCGTTTTAGGTCTTTACCTTAAAGACGAAAAGTAAAGCTCTTTCTAAAAACCTCAATCCTTTGAACTAGGGTTTGACATAACTTACCCAAACTTACTATATTGAGCACAATTGTGAAGCGGATAGTCGTTTTAATCTCCAACAAAGGTACGGGTACAAACTTACAAGCAATCATTGATGGAGTAGAAAGTGGTCAAATCAATGCGCAGGTTGTTGCCGTCATCAGCGATACCGAAGAAGCGCTAGGATTACAACGGGCTAAAAAACACCACCTACCAATCGAAATTTGTCCCAAAAAAGAAGATTTGCTTTTTCTCCTAAAAAACCTTAATCCTGACTATATTTGTCTTGCCGGCTGGAAACAAATTATTTTAGATGAAGTGATTGATACATTCCCGAACCGTATTTTAAATACTCACCCCGGCCTTATTCCTGACACTATTGATGGGGTAGTCAATAATCCAGATGACACAGATGCCTTATGGAACAGGGGCAAAATGACAGATAAGGCAATCCAGAATTTTTTTGATAATAAGGCTACATATGCCGGTTGTACTAATCACTTTTTATCTTATGAATTTGACTTTGGCCCGGTTCTTGGCAGATGCTTTGAAAAAATTCTGCCGAATGACACAGTAGATTCTCTCTATACTAGACTTAAGAAAAAAGAGAATGACCTATACGTAAAAGTTCTGCATAAACTTTGTAAAAGTTAGCCATGAAGAAAGCAACTATTTTGGTAATTGACGGTGGCGGCCGGGGAGCGGTTCTTGTCGATAAATATTGCCAAAGTCGCCATGTCACACAAGTCTTGGCAGTCCCTGGCAATGACCTGATGAAAAAGCTCTCTCAAAAGCCTGTCAATATTTTCCCCAAAATTAAGACAACTGACATTTTATCAATAATCAAAATTTGCCAAAGCGAAAAAGTCGATCTAGTTGATGTTGTTCAGGACGATGCTGTTGCGAAAGGAGTAGTCGATGCTTTGCAAAATGAGGGAATTCGCGTCTTTGGTCCCACTAAGGCAGCTTCCCAAATCGAATGGGATAAAGCCTGGGCCCGCAATTTTATGAAAAAATTTAAAATCCCAGCTCCGGAATTTAAAATCTGCAAATCATCTCAAGAAGGCATCGATTTCATCAAATCGCAAAAACGAGGCGAGTGGTTTATCAAAACCTCAGGACTGGCTGCTGGCAAAGGTGCTTTATATGCTAAAGATAACCATCAAGCAATTCAAAAAATCAATCAAATGAAAGATTTTGGCAAGGCAGGCCAAACTTATCTTATCGAAAAGTGTCTTGTCGGTGAAGAATTTTCCTCCTTTGCCATCGTTGACGGATCAAACTTTGTTCTTCTTGGCCATGCCCAAGACCACAAGCCGGTTTTTGACGGAGATTTAGGACCAAATACCGGAGGCATGGGTTGCTCGTCACCGCCAATGGCCATCACCAAAAAAATCGAAAAACAAATCAAAAACATTTTTAAAAAAACAACTGAAGGCTTGGTTAAAATTGGTCGTTCTTACAGGGGTATCCTTTACCTTGGTGGAATGATCGATAAAAACGGTATGGTTTATGTTATTGAGTTTAATGCCCGCTGGGGCGATCCCGAGGCACAGGTGATTATTCCTTCAATCAAAAATGATTTTTACGAACTGGCAAATCAAGTTCTTGACGGGGGGATTAAAAAAATTAAAATAAAGAAAGATAATTCTTATCGAATTGCAGTTACCGCTGCTTCTCGCGGTTATCCGTCTGATTATTCAAAAGTGATCGGTAAACAAATTTTCGGTCTGGATCATCTTCTTAATCAATTCACTTCCTCTCGTCATCCTGAGAGAAGCGAAGGATCTTATAAAATCTTTGGCGCTGGTGTAAAAATCCATAATAGTAAATATCTGGTAAACGGCGGTAGATTATTTTATGTGACGACAGCTGGCAAAAATGTTGCACAAGCCAGAAAAATAGCCTATAATGCTCTTTCTTTAGTCAATGTCGAAAGCGACAATTTACATTACCGCACCGACATCGGCTGGCGAGATTTAGAAAGATTCTATGGAAAGACATTTTAAATCATTCCAAGAATCAAGAAAAAATACTGTAGTCATACCTACACTACCAGAGCTTCAAAGAAGCAATGTCGTAGGCTGCTTTGATATTGAGGGTCCATGGTATCTTGGCGATTTTATTGATGAAGCCATGGCAAGAAGTCTTGTGCCCAAAAACGGCTACCTAGAGGCTTCACCATCTTACGGCCAAATCATTTATCACGAGACTTGGGAATGGTTTTCCCAAGCAACTACTCCTAGGGAAACAATATCTCCAGCTCAGGAAGGTACTGATACTATTTTCCCAATGATTTTATTTTTGGCCCAAGGGGTTGGCTATCAACATCTTGAAGAGCTTACGCTTAAGTCCAAACAAACAACTGGTTCTCAAGAACTTGTGGCTAGGCTTCAAAAAGAAGGTATTAATGTTTTTGGTATAACAACTGCCCCTCAACAGCCTTACCAAGCACTAGTTCGTCAAACAGGAATACTTGATGAGCGGCATGTCATTGGTTCTCCATTCCCAATTGACGAGACAAGAGAACTGTTACAACGAACAGGTGTTTGGGAACAAGAAATCGCCATTGTTCAGGCGTACCTTCAGGATTGTTACCAGATTATTAATGAACATTCTAAGATTATTTCAGAAAATGACCAGACCTCTCGAACTCTTTCCGAAACAGGCAGTAAATTATTAAAAGCCCGCATTGCACATTTTCACACAAATGAGCTAGGAGTCTCCTATGATCATAATCGTCGTCAATTAAGAGAAACTCCAAAAACTCTTTTGGGACAAGTTGTAGAAGGAATCTACATGCTTGGTGATCGGGCTAAAGTCATGGTCGCTGTTAGTCTTCATTTAAGATATGGACGAATTGATAGTACTCTAGTTGCTGTCGGTGATGGCCTTAATGATACTTTAATGCTTCAGATGGCCCCAATTTCAATCGGTATTAATGGGCCCGATGCAGCAAAAGCAGCCAAAATTGCAGTAGTGACCGAGGATATGAGAAGTCTTTGGCCGATTTTTGAACAAATCTTGGTAGGACAGAGAGATATGGGCACTATTATTCACAGAGTCCAACAACAAGTTGGGTCAAGTGCCATTGTATGCCGTGGGGGACCAGCTATACCCAAAGAAATTCTGGATCAACACCGGGCGACTAAGAAAAAATTAAGAGGCGATATTATTTATTAAAATTGATGTTAGATATAATTGGTATCGGTTCTGCATTTGTTGATTACTTTTTCCGAACTGATGAGGATTTTTTAAAAAAGTATAACCTTAAACCCGAAGATGATTTTTTATTTGGAGAAAAGAAAATAAACCCCAATACTATCTTCAGTCAGCTCAGACCAATTACCAAAAGCCCCGGCGGTATTGCTCTAAATACCATTGCAACTCTTGCAAAACTCGGTGTCAATGTTGGCTATTATGGGGTAATCGGAAAGGATGAAAATGGAGATTTTTGGCTTAAAAATATCGGCAGAGTTGACACATCAAAAGTTAATACAGCCGGCAAGATGTCGATTTGCACCTGTCTTTTAACTCATCGAGGCAAACGAAGAACTTTTGTTTCCCAAGTCAATCCAAATGATTTTAATTTCCTAAAAAATCTTGATTATAACTATTTAAATAACGTCAAATTTATCCATTTGGGCCCGCTTATTCTAAACTCTAGAAAAGGTATCAAGCGTTCCATAAAATTAATAGAAAAAATTATCAAACCCAAACTTAGTTTTTCACCCAGTATTTTATACATTGCCGAAGGATGGGAAAATTTACTCCCAATATTTAAAAAGACCTACATACTTTTCGTAAATCAAAAAGAAATGAAATATCTGACTCATCAAAATCCAAAGTCTGGATCAAAAAAGCTTCTTAAATATGGTCCAAAAATCGTCGTCTGCACTTTGGCCGAAAAGGGAGCGCTGGTAACGACCTCCAATGATCAATTCCATTCCCCGCGAGTTGATGTAGCCAAAATTATCGATACCACCGGCGCAGGAGATGCCTTTGCCGCCGGTTTTCTCTATGGACTCATAAAGAACAAATCTCTAAAGTGGTCTGCAAATTTTGCCAATCAAATTGCTGCCAAAAGTCTGACAGATTTTGGGTTGCAATGGTTAAAGCCTGCCCACTTCAGTTAAAATAACCACAAATGATTTATGAAGTAAGAATTGCTTCCAAAGAAAAAACTGACCCCAAGGGACAGAATTTACTGGCCGAAATTGAAAGAACGCTTGGTGTAAAAACCATTAAAAACATCCGTACTGCCAAAATTTATCGACTTGAGGGAATAAGCAAGTCCGACGCCAAAATATTTACCCAAAAAGTTTTATTTGAGCCAATAGATCAAAAGATGACTTTTAATCAGCCGATTTTTAAAGGTACTGATCATTTAGTTGAAGTTGCTTATAAACCCGGTGTAATGAATCCGGAGGCTGGGTCACTTTTAAAGTCAGCAAAGGATATTGGTATTGATCTTTTAGCTGCAGATTCTTCTTGGGAGTACGCATTTTTTGGCAAATTTGCAAAAGATCAACTTCAGGCAATCATCAAAAGGCTTTTAGTTAATGAAACAGTCGAGCATGTCGTCGAAAAATCTCCTAAGACTCTTTTGATTTCTGGCCATGCCGGTAAGATCCAAACTATTCCAATTAGAGGGCTTGATGACCGCCAGCTAATGGAACTTTCTCAAGATAAGCTCTTTTTAAATCTTGAAGAGATGAAAGTTATCCAAAATTATTTTGCAAAAATCGACCGCGATCCAACTGATTGCGAAGTTGAGGTTCTTGCCCAAACATGGAGTGAGCATTGCGTCCACAAAACTTTTAAAGCTAAGTTGATAATCGATGGTAAGGCCAAAAAGCCCTTGATTGAGAGAATTAAAGAAACAGCTAAGTTTAGTCAAAAATTCATTGTCTCAGCCTTTGTAGATAATTCCGGAGTGATTGATTTTTATAATGGTTGGGCAGTAAGCGGCAAAGTCGAAACCCACAATTCGCCTTCGGCCATTGAACCCTATGGTGGTGCTATGACCGGATCTGGCGGAGTTTTTCGCGATATTTTAGGTACCGGTCAAGGAGCCAAACCGATTATCTCAACCGACATTTTTTGTTTTGCACCGCCGAGTCTTCCTGCAAAGGATCTTCCCCCAGGTTGTCTGCCACCAGACTATCTTCTTCGCAAAGTTGTAGCCGGCGTGCGCGATTACGGTAATCGTGTTGGTATTCCCACCAACAATGGTTCTATCCATTTTCATAACGATTTTCGAGCTAAACCAACTGTAGCTGTTGGATCATATGGTCTAATTCCCAAAAAACAAGCTAACAAACGACGGCCCAAAAAGGGCGATTTAATTTTAACTATCGGCGGGGCAACCGGCCGAGACGGTATTCACGGTGCTACTTTTTCATCCGGTGAAATGACCGATAGAACCATTGAAGTCTCCGGCTCGGCGGTTCAAATCGGCAATGCCATTGAGGAAAAAAGAATTATCGACTGTGTTTTAGCTCTTCGTCAACAAAATCTGTTTCGTACTTTAACCGATTGCGGTGCCGGTGGATATTCATCGGCTATTGGCGAAATGGGCCAAAAAATTGGCGCTCGTGTTTATCTTGAAAAAGTTCCTCTCAAATACAGCGGCCTTTCGCCTTGGGAAATTTTTCTCTCTGAATCTCAGGAACGCATGGTTTTGGCAATTGCCCCAAAAAATCTTAAAAAAGTTCTAAAAATCTGCAAACTTTACAATGTGCAAAGTGCGATTTTGGGCAAGTTTGACGGTTCAAAAAGAATAAAAGTTACTTATGATGATCAATTGGTTTGTGACCTTTCTATGCAATTTTTGCATCATGGTTTGCCCCAGAGGCGAATGGTTGGCAAGACAATTGTCAAAATGATTCCAGATAAGCCCCCGAAACAACCAAAGGACTTATCAGCCGTTTGGCTTAAAGTCATGAGTCACGGCAATGTGTGTTCCAAAGAGCCGATTGTAAGACAGTATGATCATAATGTTCAAGGAACCAATGCTTTACATCCCTTAGGTGGAGTTAACTTTGATGCGCCAAATGACGGAGCAGTTGTCAGACCGATTCTTAACAAACCATACGGCTTAGTAGTCACCCATGGTCTTAACCCGATTCTTAATCGAATTGATCCATATTGGGGTAGCATTTGGGCAACCTGCGAGGCAGTCTCCAATTTTGTGGCCATAGGCGGCGACCTTAAAAATGCAGCCTTAATTGATAACTTTATTTGGCCATTTCCGGACGAAGAATCCTTAGCCGATTTAGATAAATCTGTCGATGCCTGTTGTGATATGGCCAAACTTTTGGATATGCCTTTTATCTCTGGTAAAGACAGTTTGTCGAGTACGTACCGTTATCCCGATGGTCGAGTTTTAAAAATCCCGCCGGTTCTTTTAATTTCTGTCTTTGGCAAAATCCCAGATGTTAAAAAAACTACAAGTTCTGATTTTAAGAAAGTTGGTTCAACAATAGTTCTTATCGGCAAACCGGATCTTAAAAATCTCGGCGGCTCGGTCTATTTTGATGTTGCCGGCGGTCAATCCTCATCCGTTCCTAAGATTAATCTTAAATCGCAAAAGGCAGTTTTAACATCAATTACCGCCGGAATCAGAAGTGGTCAAATCCTTGCCTGTCATGATATTTCCGAAGGCGGCCTGGCAGCAGCGATGGCCGAAATGTGTTTTGGAAGCGACTGCGGTGCAGAAATTGACTTGTCCTCCATAGCTTTAGCGAAGGAGGATCATCCTGATTTTATTCTCTTTTCCGAAACCGCCGGCACATTTTTGATAGAAGTTGCAAATCCAATAGTTGCCAAAAAACTTTTCGCCAAAGTTCCCCACGTGATTATTGGACAGACTATCAAAGAAAGATCAATCCGCGTAAATCTAGGTCCCAAAAATCTGTGTAATCTGCGCCTAGATCAACTCAAACAAGCCTGGCAGAAGCCGATGAAGGAGATATTCCATGATTAAACCAAAAGTCTGCATTCTTCGTACCGATGGTACCAACTGTGACGAGGAGCTATTTTATGCTTTCGAAAAATTTGGATCCAGTCCACAATACGTCCATATAAATGAACTAAGGGCGAAAAGCAAAAAGCTAAAGGCGTTTCAAATTCTCGCTCTTCCCGGCGGTTTTGCTTACGGTGATGACGTTGCCTCCGGAAAAATATTGGCAGTTGAACTTGTTAGTTTCCTTAAGGATCAATTGCAGGAATATATAATTAAGAAAGGATTAATCTTTGGGGTCTGCAATGGTTTTCAGGTTTTAGTTAGGACTGGATTGTTACCTTTTGGCAAGTTAGGGAAAATGGATGTAACACTAGCCCAAAACGAAAGCGGCCATTTCGAATGTCGCTGGGTAAATTTAAAAATTGAAACTAGCCGTTGTGTCTTTCTTGATGATCATAAAAGACAGGTTAGTCAGTTAGCCGTTAATCACGGTGAGGGAAAATTTTTCGCTGACACCAAAACCATCAAAAAAATCGAAGACGAAAACTTGGTAGTTTTTCGATATGTTGACGAAGATGGCAAACAAACTCAACTCTATCCGCAAAATCCCAATGGATCCACAAATGCCATCGCCGGCATCTGTGATCCAACCGGCAGAATTTTAGGCTTGATGCCACACCCCGAAAAATTTGTAGATATCACCCAACACCCCAACTGGCGAAGAAAAAAATTTGATCCACCTCACGGAGCATTTATTTTCGAGGAAATGATAAGATATGCTCAAAATTCCTAAATGAAAAAGATTACTTACGCCAAAGTTGGTGATAACTATTACACCAAAGACCCAATCAAAAAGTTAGCCCAAGTGGCCGCCCAAAAAACTGCCCAAAATCTTGCAAAATCTGGATTTTCAGAAATCGGCGACAGTCGTGGCGAATCGGCATTCGTTTGGAGACAGGGTGATGTCTTAATGGCTGCCGTTGTCGAAGGTTTAGGGACCAAAAATCTAGTTGCTGACGAAATGCGCAAAGTCTCTCATCAAACTTTTTATGACGTGATTGGTCATGATACGGTTGCTTGTATCATCAACGATCTAGTAACAGTCGGCACCAAACCATTAGTCATCCATGCTTACTGGGCCATTGAGGATAACAGTTGGCTATCCGACAAAAAACGAATGACTGATTTTATTACCGGCTGGAAAAAAGCTTGTGATTTTTCCGATGCGACTTGGGGCGGGGGAGAAACACCAACCCTCAAAGGAGTTATTTGCAAGAACACTGTTGATCTAGGTGGATCTGCAATTGGCATTATTAGTCCTTCAAATAGATTAATCACTGATAATAAATTGGTTGCAGGTGATAGGATTTTATTTCTCAAAAGCAACGGAATAAATTGTAATGGTATTTCTTTGGCTCGAGCCGTAGCCCAAAAACTTCCCAAAGGTTATACAACCAAATTATCAAATGGCCAAATGTTTGGAGAGGCGATTCTGACTAAAACGAACATTTATGCAAAACTTATTCAAGATCTCTTAGATGCAAAAATTGATATACATTACATCTCCAACATCACCGGTCATGGTCTTAGAAAAATAATGAGAGCAAGGGGAAACTTTACTTATATTATTGAGAAAATTTTTGATCCTCAAGAAGTTTTTCTCTTTATCCAAAAGCATGCTGGTCTTTCCGATTACGAAATGTACGAAACTTTTAACATGGGACAAGATTACGCCATTTTTCTCCCATCAGGGGATATTGCAAAAGCCCAAAAAATTATTATCCAAAATAAATTCCAATCAATCGACGCCGGTTATATCAAATCCGGCCCCCGCCAAGTCATCATCAAACCCAAAAACATTACCTTTAAATCCGAAACCCTCGATCTTCGATGAAAACTATAGCCCAAAGTCATAGGTCTGAACTGTGCTTTGATTAAGATAATTCAAACATAGAATAATTAGATAAGTGAGAAATTATTATCCCATTATCTCTTTAATCTTTACAAACTTAATTCCCATCTTCGGGATCCTATTTTTACAATGGAATCTATTTCAGTTACTCTTTGTCTACTCTTTAGAAACCGCAATTATCGGCTTATTTTTTAACCTCAGAATGATTTTTTCAAAAATAATAACCAACCAGAATCAAGTTTTATCTTTATATAAAAGGATAGAAGGAACAATATTTGGAGACTTCGGACTTGTGGTATTTATAGTTGGCCACGCCACTTTTATTTACATTCTTTCAATTACTGCCGAACAAAGACTAAATTTTTCAGATTATCTCTTTTTTCTCCCCCTTTTATTTATAAGCCATAGCATTTCTTTTTTCTTCAACTTTATACGAAGAAGAGAGTATAAGATTCCTGTCTCAGTTGGATTATTACTTCTTCAGCCTTATAAAAGAGTACTCATTATGCACTTAACAATTGTTATTGGGGGCATAATTACTGTCTCATTGAGTAGTTATCTAGGTTTAGTTATCCCTTTAATTATTTTAAAAACCTTGTTAGATCTAATATTTCATTTAAAAGAACATAATTCTTACAAAACTAACTAATCTCCAATCTACCCCTTGTGTGTAATATCCGATGTATCATAGTTCTAGTCATTCCAACATTCTTAAGAATATTAGAATGATTTTGATAGATAAAATTAGGTTCTTTACTAATAGTTGGACTATAATAATTTGTTAGTGAACGAAATTGAAAAGCTCAAAGAAGAAATCGAAAAGATTAAAGAACGCAATCGGCGGGTCGAAAAAGATAAGACTTGGGAAACTAGTCTTACTCGCCGTATCGCTATCGCCACCTCAACTTACATCTTAATAGCAATCTTCCTTATTATAATTGGCGTTGAAAAACCGTTTCTTGCCGCTATTATTCCAGCTGCTGCCTACCTTATCTCCACCGCATCATTGGAATTCTTAAGAAGATGGTGGCTTAAAAGCAAACAATGAAATTATTTTTTGATCTGGAAACTATTCCGGCGCCGGAAGAATTGCGCCAAGTGGTCATCGAGGCAGAGCGCAAAAAGGCACGCAATCGAGAAATCGCTAGTGACAACGAAGCTCTTTACCGCGCCAGCACCTTTTCTGGTGATTTTGGCCGAATTTTCTGCATCGGTTATGCACAAGATGATACACCCGCTCAAGTGATTAGCGGTCATGAGACCGAAATTCTTAAAAAATGGTGGCAGATTGCCCAAAGCGCCAATGTATTTATTGGTCACAACATTATTGATTTTGATATTCCTTTTCTTTATAAACGCTCAATTGTTCACAAAATAAAACCATCGCAACTTCTGCCAATTAAAAAATTTCCAACCGAAAACATTTTTGATACGGCGCGCGAATGGAGCCGTTGGGATAATTATTCCCAAACAAGTCTTCACAATCTGGCGCTTGCTTTAGACTTGCCTTCTTCCAAAGACAAAATGGACGGCTCGCAAGTTTATGATTTTTATTTTAAAAGGCGTTTTGAGGACATATACACTTACTGCAAAAAAGATGTTGAACTCACCAGAAAAATCTACAAGCGAATGCTTTTTATTGCTTAATGAATTTTAAGAAAAACTTTAAAAAACTTGGTTTTCGAACCCCTTCCACATTTCGCATCAATGCAATCTTATCAGCCAACAAAATCCTAGTAAGGCACTTTAAAGGAAAGAAGAAATAACATAATTTCTAGTTTTAAAATCAACTTTATTCAAAAAGATATAAAATTTCTTCTCAATTTTGCTTTTTTCACAAATTGTGTGTAAAATACCTCAATGGCGGCATCAAAAGGCTATAAAATCGCCACTTTAGGTTCTCACTCTGCTCTCCAAATCCTAAAAGGCGCAAAAGACGAAGGTTTTAAGACAATTTGTATCGTCACGCCTGATCGCCACCATCTCTACAGCCGATTTGCCTTCATCAATAAAATTATTAAGATTCCGACTTTTGCCGATTTTCCCAAAATCGAAAAACAATTAATTGCCGATAACGCAATCGTTATTCCTCATGGTTCTTTTGTAGCTTATTTAGGTCTTAGCGAAAATAAAAATATGAAGGTTCCCTATTTTGGCAATAAGCAAGTTTTGGATTGGGAATCAGACAGAATGAAGCAAAGGGATTGGCTAATAGAAGCCAGCGTGCCGGTACCAAAAAGATTTAAAAGGCAAGAGAAAATCGACAGACCAGTGATTATTAAATCGTATGGAGCCTCAGGCGGCCATGGTTATTTCTTCGCAAAAAACCAAAAGGAATTTGCATCCCGAATCAAAAATTTTAAAGCGAAAGATTTTATTATCCAGGAATATGTCATCGGAGTACCACTTTATATCCATTATTTTTATTCACCTCTTAACAAAAAATTAGAAATACTTTCGATCGATAAACGCTATGAAACTAATGTTGACTCCTTAGGGCGAATTCCTTCGCAGAATCAGCAAGGTCTTGGCATTGAACCCTCATTTGTGGTTGTTGGCAATATTCCCCTAACACTTCGCGAGTCACTTCTTTCCGAAGCATTTGAAATGGGCGAAAGAGTTGTTGCAACTTCAAAAAAAATAATGGATGGGGGAATCTGGGGGCCGTTTTGTCTTGAAACGATTATTACACCAGAGCAGAAGTTTTCGATTATTGAAATTTCCTGTCGAATTGTTGCCGGAACCAATTTATTTATCGACAGTTCTCCATATGCCTCTCTATACTATGAAAAACCTGTTTCAACCGGCAGAAGAATCGCCATGGAGATCAAAGAGGCTATTAAAAGAAACAAACTTGCCAGGATCTTAAACTAATGAAAAATACCTCACTTAAAAGTTGGCAAGGCATTACCTGTGTGATTGGTCTTGACTGGGGTGATTCAGGTAAGGGGCGGTTGATTGATGATCTGTCCTCCCGCGCCGATATCGTTGCCCGCTATAGCGGTGGTTCAAATACCGGGCACACCGTCAAAAATAAATACGGAAAATTTGCCATGCACATAATGCCCTCGGGTATTTTTAATCAAAAAGCTCAATGTTTAATCGGTCGGGGCGTTGCTTGCGATTTGGAATCTTTAATCGAAGATGAAATGGCCCAGCTCCAAAAAGCCGCTATCTCTTGGAAGAATTTAATTATTGATGAGCAGGCATCATTGACGATGCCTTGGCATAAACTTCGTGATGGCTTACGCGAAGAATTCCGTTTAAAAAAAATTGGTACTACCAAGCGGGGTGTTGGCCCAACTTACGCCGACAGGATTGAAAGAGTCGGTTTAAGAATTAAAGACCTCATGTCCTCTGATTTTAAAGACAAGCTTTTTGAAGAAGTCAAAATTCAGAATAAATTTTTTAATCTTAAACTTAACCCCACTCAAATCTATAGAAGGTATCTAAAATTTTCCAAATTATTAAAACCTTACGTTGGCCAAACTATTCCGATTGTCAAAAATGCCCAAAATATGGGTAAAAATATTTTATTTGAAGGTACTCAAGGATCTCTTCTAGACGTCGATTTCGGAACTTACCCCTTTGTCACCTCCACTAATATTGGTGTTATCGGAATTTGGCGCAGTTTCAACCTTCATCCATCCGAGATTAACCACGTAATTGGGATATCCAAAGCCTACTCAACTAGAGTTGGCGCTGGTCCACAGCCGACAAAACTGGATGGAGAAAAAAGACAAATCATTATCGAAAAAGGTCAGGAAATCGGTACAACTTCAGGCAGAACCCGCGACCCTGGATGGCTCGACTTAGTTATTATTAGAGCAGCAGCCGAGTTTAACAAACTCACTGCTTTGGCAATTACCAAACTTGATGTTTTGACTGGATTTAAAAAGATCAAAGTTTGTACTTCTTATAAAATCAATGACAAAACTGTTGAATATCTTTCCGGAGATGCCCAATTTTTGGCAAAGTGTCAACCAGTTTATAAAGAAGTTGATGGCTGGAGGGAAGATTTGTCAAAAATTCGCCAGTTTAAAAAGCTCCCTAAAAATGCCCAAAATTATATTAAGATAATTGAAAAATTGGTTGATGTTCCGGTAAAGTTTATATCAGTTGGGCCAAATAGGGGAGAAGTGATATACCTATGAAAATCAAAAATCAACCCGTCCTTGACCGAGTCGAGACGAGGTCGGGAAAATCAAAAATCAAAAGTTATCAGGACCTTACAATCGCAACAGTTGGGTCTCACTCTGCCCTTGATATTTGTCGCGGTGCCAAAGATGAAGGTTTTAAAACATTGGTTGTTGTTGAGAAAGGACGTGATCAAACCTATGTCAACTATTTTAAATCAGCCCGTCCTTCGACAAGCTCAGGACCTTCGGGTTGCGTCGATGAAGTTGTATATGTTGATAAATTTAAAGACATACTTTTGCCAAAAATCCAAAAAATCTTAAAAAATAAAAATTGTATTTTCATCCCTCACCGTTCATTTGAAGTCTATGTTAGCGATTATGATGCCATTGAAGATAAATTTGATGTCCCCATTTTTGGCAACCGCTATCTTTTGCGCTTTGAGGAAAGAAACGAAAAACCTAATCAGTACGATCTTTTAGAAAAGGCCGAAATAAGATATCCAAAAATATTTAAAGACCCTAAAGATATTAACACCATTGTTATAGTTAAAGTAAATGAAAAAGAAAGAAGGTTCGAAAGAGCTTTTTTCTTAGCAACTTCTCATGCGCGGTATAAATATGAGTCAGAAAGGCTAATCAAGGGTGGGGTTATTACTAAGATAGACCTTAATGCCGCTATTATCGAAGAATTTATTTTAGGTGTTCAAGTAAATTTTAACTTCTTCTATTCACCAATTAATCGTCGATTAGAGTTAGTTGGAACAGACACCAGAAGACAGACAGATTTAGAAGGAATTTTAAGGTTGCCTATTAACCAACAAGAGGAACTCTTTGAACTTAAAAGAATATATCCTCAATATGAAGAAGCAGGTCATATAGCAGTTACCACCTTGGAATCCATGCTTGAGCCGGCTTTTGAAATTGGAGAAAAATTTGTAAAAGCCACAAAAGAAATGAAACCACCTGGTGTCATCGGTCCCTTTGGACTCCAATCGGTAATTACCCCAGGCCCCCCAAAGAAAGAAATTGTCGTTTTTGACGTTTCACCCAGAATGCCCGGTTCGCCGGGGATTTCTAGCACCCCTTACAGCGGCTATCTTTATGGGAAGAATATCAGCATGGGCAGGCGGGTTGCCATGGAAATTAAAAAAGCAGTCGCCATAAAGAGACTTTCAAAAATAGTCACATGACGAATAACGATATACCTTTAAACCAGTTAACTGCGATTAGTCCCCTAGACGGGCGCTACCGTGACAAAACTAAGGAGCTTGCCGAATATGTTTCTGAGTACGCTTTAATTTCTACCAGATTTGAAATAGAGGCTAAATATTTGGTTGCTCTTTCAGATATTAAAGTTATCAGAAATTTAACCGCCAAAGAGAAAACAAAACTCAACTTGCTTGGTTCAAAGATTACCTTAGCTGATGCCGTGATGGTTAAGAAAATTGAGGAGGAAACCAGACACGATGTCAAAGCGCTGGAGCGGGCATTTCGCCAAATGGTTAAAGGCACAAGTCTAGCGGATATTACGGAAATGATTCACTTTGGGTTAACTTCCGAGGATGTTAACAATCTTGCTTATCGTCTGATGTTAAGAAGAGCAACTGATAATGTTTGTGTTCTGATTTTAGATGAATTGATCGATCAGCTCACAGAGCGGGCACAAAAATATCTCTCCATCCCAATGCTGGCACGGACTCATGGGCAAGCGGCTGTACCAACAACCGTCGGTAAAGAACTGGCTGTTTTTGCCACAAGGTTAAATTGGCAAGTTTTAAAACTTAAAGAATATCAACTTACGGGAAAATTAACCGGTGCGGTTGGTAATTTTAACGCCCTACAACTTACTCACTCTACTGTTGATTGGCTGAAATTTTCACAAGAGTTCATCAAGCAGTTTAGTTTTAAGCCAAATTTGGTTACCACTCAAATAAACCCCTATGAGGATATAATTGAATTTTTTCAAATTTACACGCGAATTAATAGTATTATCATTGATTTTGCTCAAGATATCTGGCGCTATATTAGTGACGATTGGTTTGTCCAGGAGGTTAAAAAAGGAGAAATCGGTTCATCAACCATGCCTCAAAAAGTAAATCCGATTGATTTTGAAAACGCTGAGGGTAATCTGACTTTAGCCAACGGAATTTTGGAAACTCTTTGTCGAAAGCTGGCTATTTCCCGTTTGCAGCGAGATCTAACAGATAGCACTACTATTCGCAATATTGGTTCTGCCTTAGGTTACTCGCTTATCGGTTATAAAAGTATTTTAAGTGGCCTTGCCAGAATCCGCCCGAATGTCGAAAAACTTGAGAAAGATTTAAATCGCGATTGGTCAATTCTCGCAGAGGCTGTCCAAACTCTACTTCGAAAAGCCAAAGTATCTGATCCTTACTCACTTATTTCCTCATTAACCCGCGGTGAACATATCAACGAAGAGAAGTGGCAAAAATGGATCAGGAGTTTGCCAATTAAAAACGACCTCAAAAGTACTCTTGCCAAACTAATGCCCTCGACTTATATTGGACTTGCCGAAGAAATTACCAAAAGAGCTGCCAAAGAAATTAAAGCATCAAGACATAAATGACAAAACCGCAAGTTGGCATTATCATGGGCTCTGATTCGGATCTGCCAGTGATGACCGAGGCCACTAAAATCTTGGACGAGTTGGGGATAGAAAATGAAGTTTTGATTCTTTCCACACACAGAGTGCCTGAGCAAACTGCCCGTTATGCCAGACAAGCTAAAGATCGCGGCCTCAAAGTTCTAATCGCCGGCGCCGGCGGAGCTGCAGCTTTACCTGGATCACTTGCCTCTCTTACCACGCTTCCCGTGATCGGTGTTCCAATCAAAACAAAATCAATGGAAGGGTTAGATTCGTTGCTTTCCATTGCCCAAATGCCACCCGGTGTTCCGGTTGCCACAGTTAGCGTCAATGGCGCCAAAAACGCTGGTATTTTGGCAGCTCAAATAATTGGAGTTTTCGATTCCGAAGTTGCTAAAAAAATTGCCGATTATAAAAAAAAACTAAAAAATGAAGTCTTGGCTAAAAATTTTCAATTACAAAAATTAGGTTGGCCTAAATATCTTAAACAGTTAATGACTAAATGATTGATCAAAAAACCATTACCAAAAATATTTCATCCGCTATCGATAAAATAAACTATTCCAAACTCGGTAAAAGGTATAGCGGAAAAGTGCGGGATTGGTACAAACAAGAGCATTTCAGAATTTTGATTGCCACAGATAGAATTTCCGCTTTTGATAGAGTTTTAGGACTTATTCCTTTCAGGGGTGCAGTCTTAAATAAACTTTCCCAATTTTGGTTTGAAAAAACGCGCGATATTGTTCCCAACCACATGATCGGGGTGATTGATCCAAATATCATGCTGGTGACCGAATGCCAAGCCTTGCCCGTTGAGGTGGTAGTTCGTGGCTATATTACCGGTGTAACCAGCACCTCACTTTGGAGAAAGTACTCGGAAGGGGAACGCGTCATTTACGGAATTAAATTCCCCGAAGGTTTAGTTAAAAATCAAAAGCTTAAGAATCCGCTAATTACGCCAACTACCCGTGGAACCGGTCCTAGCGGTCATGATGAGCCGATAACCGCTGCGGAAATTATTAAGAAAAAATTAGTGCCTTCCTCACTCTGGAAGCAGATCGAAAAAGTTGCCTACAAACTTTTTGAAAGAGGCAGTCAAATTTGTCAAAAAGCCGGTTTTATTTTAGCCGATACCAAGTACGAGTTCGGTTTAGATAAAAAAGGCCGCTTGACACTTATCGATGAAATTCACACTCCGGACTCAAGCCGGCTCTGGGTCAAAAAGACCTATCCTGCGCGTTTCAAAACAGGGGAAGAGGTTGAAAATTATGATAAGGAGTTTATGCGACTTTGGTTTGCCCAGCAGGGTTATATGGGAAGCGGTAAGCCACCCCAAATGCCTAGTGATTTAATTGTTAAAATAGCCCAGCGCTATATTGATGCATGCGAAAATATAACAGGCGAAAAATTCGTCATTGATCTAACAATTCCTCCCAAACAAAGAATTTTAGAAAGTCTCTCAAAATTGATATAATGCCTCATGGTTGCAGTCATTAACTTCGGTGGGCAGTACGCTCATCTTATTGCCAGAAGAATTAGGGAACTTGGCGTAAAAAGTGAACTGATTAGTCCCGATAGTAATATTTCTACTGTAAAAAAATTAGCCCCTCAAGCTCTAATTTTATCTGGGAGTCCTTTCTCCTGCTATGAAAAAAATGCCCCAAAGGTAGATCTTAAAATCTATGAGCTTGGTCTGCCGATACTTGGTATTTGCTATGGTCAGCAATTGATGGCCGTACAACTTGGTGGTCAAGTTTCGTCCCATTCCTCAAAACAATTTGGCAGGGAACTTCTGAAAATTACAACGTCGGCCCTATTTGAGAATCTTAAAAGTTCGCAAACGGTTTGGTTCTCTCATGGCGATCAAGTCGACAGACTTCCCACAGGTTTTAAAATAATTGCTTCAAGTAAAAATGCCAAGATTGCCGGCATGGAAGATTCACAAAGGCGATTTTATGGAATCCAATTTCATCCTGAGGTAACCCATACACCGAATGGTGAGGTAATCCTATCGAACTTTCTTTTTAAAATTGCCAAGGCCAAAAAAGATTGGAATCTAAAATCTCTCAAGGAAGACATAGTTAATAACTTAATAAAGAAAATTAAAAATCAAAAAGTAGTGATGGCTCTGTCCGGCGGAGTTGATTCATTGGTTGCCGCTACCTTGTTGAAGGAAGCAATCGGCGATAATTTGTTTTTAGTTTTTATCGATACTGGGCTACTTCGCAAATATGATCTTGAAGATCTGGAAAATGTTGTTAAAAGTGTCAATTTCAAAAACCTGCCTGCCGGCAGGCAGGGATTCAGAATAGTTAACTCGCAAAGTCGTTTTCTTAAAATTCTCCAACGCGTCAATGATCCTGAAGAAAAACGAAAAGTTATTGCCAAACTTTATTTTGCGATCCTAGAGGAAGAGGCCAAAAAAATCGGCAATGTGACTTTTTTGGCCCAAGGCACAATTTATCCAGATCGAATCGAATCAGCAAAGCCTTCCAAACATGCCGACAAAATCAAAAGCCATCACAATGTTACCTTGCCGAAAGGTCTTAAATTAAAAATAATTGAGCCTTTGGGGGAATTTTACAAAGACGAGGTCAGAAAATTGGGTAAAATCTTAAGAATTCCACAAGAATTCTTAAACCGCCATCCGTTTCCAGGACCTGGCCTAGCGATTAGGATTTTAGGAGAAGTGACTGAAGATCGACTCAAGATTCTAAGGGAGGCTGATGCTATCTTTATTGAGGAGTTAAAGAAAGCAGGTATATATAATAAGGTAGGACAAGCATTGGCTGCGCTTTTACCTGTTAAATCGGTTGGCGTAATGGGTGACGCACGTACTTATTCATATATCATCGCTTTAAGATCGGTAGATACTGTCGATTTTATGACCGCCGACTGGTCAAAAATTCCAAGCGATGTCATGGAGAAAGTCTCATCACGAATTGTCAATGAAGTACGAGGAGTCAACCGTGTCGTCTACGATATCACTCAAAAACCTCCGGCCACCATTGAATATGAGTAAGCTGAAGCTTTCAGATCTAGTTGTGGTCACTACCAATAAGGATAAGCTTGCCGAAATTAATGAAATCTTAGGAACCAATCACAAAGTTTCCAAAAACGATATTACCGAGATTCAGTCATTGGATCTTGATGAGGTGATTGCCGATAAAGCCAAAAAAGCTTATCAGATTGTTAAAAAGCCGGTTTTGGTGGAAGATGTAAGTCTGGAAATTAAATCACTTAGCGGATTGCCCGGGCCATTGGTTAAGTTTTTTCTCAAGACTCTTGGTACCGAAGGAACCGTCAGACTAGTTAAAGGCAAAGATACGACTACTCGCGCGATCTGTGCCTTGGCTATTTATGATGGTAAAATCCTTAAAATTTTTAGAGGTTTCTCTTATGGAACATTATCAGAAGAAAACAGAGGAAGTTTTGGTTTTGGTTTTGACAAAGTCTTTATTCCCAAAGGTTACACTCAAACTTTTGCCCAAATGCCGCCATCTTTAAAAAATCAAATTTCCCACCGTGCCAAAGCCTTAATGCAAGTCAAAAAGTATCTTGGCTGATCGAATTTCTTTTAGACATTTGACAGCAGATAACAAGTGTTTTATTCTTAAGCACAAAAGTGATCAAAAAACTTCTTTTTATTGCCATAGTTATTTTAGTGCCTCTTTTGATAGTTGGCTCGGTTTTTGCCAAGGAAGTCAAAGATCAAAATAAAAACATAGTTCTTCCAAAAGACGAAATTGTCAATAAAGATTATTTTGCAGCAGGCGAGACTGTCACCCTTGCCGGCACGATCAATGGCGATGCCTATTTGGCCGGTGGTACCGTCAATATTGAAGGACGAGTAAACGGTGATCTGATTGCTGTTGGTGGCATAGTCAATGTTCGAGGCAAGGTAGAAAATGACGTCCGAATTGGTGCCGGCCAAATTATCATCTCCGGTGAAATCGGTGGCAATGCTACAACTGGTGCCGGATCGGTCAGTATTACTGATTCAGCCAAAGTTAACGGAAGTTTAGTATCAGGTTCTGGCAATCTTTCTATATTTGCTCCAATTGGCAAAGGGCTGACCATTGGTGCCGGCAACTCTACCATCGGCAGCGAAGTTACAGGTGATATTACAGCAGGTGTTGGTCAACTAACCTTCACTCCCAATGCTAAAGTTTCGGGAAATGTAACCTATTGGAGTGATGTCGACGCACAGATTCAACCCGGGGCTCAAATCTTAGGTAAGATCGTGCATAACTTTCCCCCAAAACCAGACAAAGAAAAAGCTGCCAAAGCCATGGGTACTTTTGCCTTGGCAGTTAAGGTTATTAGCTTTATTTCTGCCTTAATTATCGGTTTTCTACTGATAAAGTTTTTGCCCATCTTTACCCAAAGAACGGCAAACACTATTTCCAAGAATGCCCTAAAAAGTCTTGGTATGGGAATTTTAGCTCTGATTTTGACCCCAATTATCGCCGTGATTTTACTAGTTACTATAGTTGGTATACCTCTCGCTTTTATACTATTAGTAGCTTTTGCAATCGAACTTTATCTTGCCAAAATTTTTGTCTCTCTGGTGATTGGCCAAAAAATCTTAAAATTCTTAGGCCAGAAAGCAGGTAATGGCTGGTCGCTTGTCTTAGGTTTGATAGTTTTCATGATTGTCACAATGGTTCCAATAATTGGATGGATAGTGGCACTAATTGTCTTACTTCTTGGTTTAGGAGCAATAGTTCTCCAAAAGAGAGAAACCTTTCTTCAGATAAGTAACAAAAAGCTTATTTAATACTTCGATATTGACCGCAGATGTCTCAATGATAAATCAGTTAGTGAATCTAAGATTAAATCTGCTTTTGTCAGATCTTGCTTTGGGGTGTGGGAATTTTTAACAGCAATACAAAAACAACCGGCAGCTTTTGCAGCAGCAATTCCATTGGTGGCATCCTCAAGAACCACGGCTTGAGACGGCCTAATACCTAATTTCTTTACTGCGATAAGATAAGTTTCAGGGTCCGGCTTTCCGCGTTTAACGTCATCACCAGAAACAATCACATCAAAATAGTCTGCAACTTTAAGTTTTTCCAAAACGATGTTTATGTATTTTTTCGTACCGGAGCTTGCCAATGCAATTTTAAATTTATTTTGCCTGAATAATTTTAGAGATTGAAAAAGTCCGGGCATTACTTGTAATTTTTTCCTTACTAACTCAAGAAATATCGCTGAGCGCTTCTCCCTCAAATCTTCAAGATTAACGCCCAATTGGAAATAATCAATAAGATTCTTTAAAATGTCCGAAACTCTCATCCCGATAAATTTTGCCCTAATATGCTCGGGCAATTTTTTTTGACTGACCCCATATTTTTGAAGAACTTTATCAGAGGCTTCCGTGTGTAGCGGATTGGAATTGACCATCAAATCATCTAAGTCATAAATAATTGCTTTAATCATGCATATATTTTAGCAACTTATGGGTTAGAAAGGTTGATATAATCAAATAAGTTTATGTGAAACGTTTATCTCTGATTTTTGCGGTATTAGCAGTTCTTTTAATTGGCGCCGGCTTAGGGTTTTTCATATCTCAAACCTCAAAGTCCAATCCAGACCAGTCAGGACAAAATCAATCGGTGAGTCGGATTGAAGGCGAAAAGACAGGTCAACAATTACCGTCACCAACTATTTTAGCGGGACAAAGAATCAAAGTAATAAGAATTATTGACGGTGATACTATTGAAATTGAAGGCGGCCAAAAAGTCCGCTACATTGGTATTGATGCTCCTGAAACTGTCCATCCCGATATGAAAGTACAATGTTTTGGAAAAGAGGCAGCAGTCAAAAATAAAGAATTGATCGAAGGCAAAATTATCGAGCTTGAAAAAGATGTCTCAGAAACTGATAAGTATGGAAGGCTATTGAGATATATCTATAGTGATAATATTTTTGTCAATGACTTTCTGGTAAGACAAGGTTTTGCTCATGCCTCAACTTATCCGCCGGATGTTAAATACCAAGATCAGTTTCGTCAGGCCGAACAAGAAGCCCAAGAATTTAATCGCGGACTTTGGGGAGTTTGTCAGTCAACTTCCTCTCAACCCTCTTCATCCTCTCAACCATCTGATTGTTTAATCAAAGGCAACATTTCATCATCCGGCGAAAAAATTTACCACATGCCCGGCCAGAGGTATTATGACAAAACGGTCATTGATGAGAATAAAGGCGAGCGCTGGTTTTGTTCTGAGGATGAAGCAGTCTTGGCCGGCTGGCGCAAATCAAAAATATAAAAGTTATAATAAGTAAGTACAAAAAATGCTTGCCAAAGTCACTTCTGCCGCAGTTATCGGACTTGATGCAGTTCCCATTACTGTTGAGGTTGACATCGCAGCAATGGGTTTGCCCTCCTTTACTATTGTTGGCCTTCCGGATAAAGCGGTTGAGGAATCAAAAGAAAGAGTCCGTGCTGCTCTTAAAAACTCCGGCGCCGATCTGCCGCCAAAGCGTATTACCGTCAATCTTGCTCCCGCAGATTTGCCCAAAGAAGGTCCAGCATATGACTTGCCGATCGCCTTGGGTATTTTAATGGCTTCAGAACAATTGACAGCTCGGGATCTGTCCGATTCTATTTTCTTAGGAGAGCTTTCACTTGACGGATCAGTCCGCAGAATCTGGGGAGTTTTACCATGCGTACTTCTTGCCAGAGAGAAAAAATTCATTAATTGTTTTATACCCAAAGAAAATATTGCTGAAGCGCAAGTTGTTGATAAAATTAATATTTTTCCGGTTGCAAACCTAAAACAACTCTTTAATCATTATTCAACTTCTCACTTGCCGGAAATCAATCGAAAGCAAATCGTACCAGCAAAATTTCAAAAACAAAAATTTACAAATATACACGATAGCGAATATGATTTTGAAAATATCCGGGGTCAGGAGTCTGCCAAAAGGGCCCTAGAGATTGCAGCTGCCGGCGGCCATAATGTTTTGATGAAAGGACCACCCGGTGCCGGTAAAACCTTAATGGCCAGATCCTTTGCCACCATTTTGCCAAAACTGACTTTCGAGGAAAGTCTGGAAGTAACCAAAATTTATTCGGTCGCAAACCTGCTGAATCAGTCGAATCCAATAATATTATCAAGACCAATCCGTAGTCCCCATCATACGACCAGTAATATCGGTTTAATTGGTGGAGGAAATATTCCAAGGCCTGGCGAGATTTCCCTTGCCCATCGCGGGGTTCTTTTCTTGGATGAATTCCCAGAATTCCCCAGACACGTTCTTGAGGCTCTTCGCCAACCTATGGAAGATGGGCATGTAACTATTTCTCGAGCTGCGGGCTCTGTTAAATTTCCTTGTCGATTTACTTTAATTGCCGCTTCCAATCCTTGTCCCTGCGGATTTTTTGGCGATGAAACCAGAAATTGTACCTGTATGCCGCATATGATCACCCGCTATCAAAAAAGAATCTCCGGACCGATTTTAGACAGGATTGACATGCACATATCAGTCCCGGCTGTTAAAGTCGAAAAATTAACCGGCAAATTTCAGGCCGAGTCATCATCACAGATTCAAAAACGAGTTCAGAGAGCTCGCGACTTTCAGCTTAAAAGATTCAAAGGTTTAAAAATTACCTCAAATTCCGAGATGAACAATAAACAATTAAAGCAATTCTGCAATCTCGATGATCAATCAATTCTCCTTTTAAAACAAGCAATCTCCAAACTCAATCTTTCTGCCAGAGCCTTTCACAGAGTAATTAAAATCGCCCGCACAATTGCAGACCTTGAAGGTTCCATCAAAATTCAATCCAATCACGTCGCAGAGGCACTACAATACCGTCCTCAGGTCGATAGTTAGAAACATTAATTTGTAATATCGCACAACTTATTGCCTATTTTTAAGATAAATTTGACCTTGATAGCACTCCTTGATATGCTTAGCTTCGTAATTAGCAGGCTAATTAATATGTCTGCTTAACTTTGAAAATATTTTTGATTATGTCAAATTTGAATTTACTTCTTATTTAAGCAGGTTTATTTCTTCAGTATTACTGCATATTTACTAAAATTAGAATATGAAAATTGCATTTATCGCATCATTTGTACCACGCAAATGTGGTGTTGCCACATACACGAGAGATCTTTCTTTGGAAATACACAAAAAACGTATTCCTATCTCAATTTTTGCAATGGAAAATCCCATGATTCCTACTGTATATGCTCCTCCGGTAATGGAAACTATTCAACAAGAAAAAATCGCTGATTACCAAAAAGTTGCAAAACTTCTAAATTCCAGCTCTGTTGATATTGTGCATTTGCAGCACGAGTTTGGTCTCTTTGGAGGAGCAGATGGTGAATATATCCTGGATCTTGCATCACTACTTAATAAACCACTCGTAGTTACATTCCATACAGTACTACTAACACCAACGGAGCATCAGAAATACATTATTCAAGAACTTACACGGTTGTCAAGAAACGTGATTATTATGGATGAAGTGGCAAACAACCGACTAGAACAGGTATACGGACTTAACCCCAGCGATAGCGTTTTTATACTGCATGGCGCTCCAATTACTACGATGAAGAAGGATGTTGCAAAAAAAATTATTAATTTTCCTTACACATTTATTTTACTTGCAAATAATCTGCTCAGTAGAAATAAAGGTATTGAATATGCAATCGAAGCAGTCGCACAAGCTGTTTTAAAAATACCAAATTTAGTATTTCTTGTATTAGGAGAAACACATCCTCTTGTCAAAAAAACTGAAGGCGAATCATACAGAGAAGAGCTTATGGAGCAAGTTATTAAATTAAAACTCGAAAAGCATATTATCTTTATAAACAAATATTTACCACTTGAGCAGTTGCAAATATATTTGGCTGCTGCTGATGTATATATTACTCCTTACCTTGATCCTCAACAAATTACATCAGGTACGCTCTCATATGCAATTGGCGCTGGAAAAGCGTGCATCTCAACTGAGTTCATATATGCCAAAGATATTCTCGCAAAAGGCCAAGGTATACTGGTGCAGTTTCGTGATAGTAATGCAATTGCAAAGGCTCTTGTCCAATTGTATAAAGATCCAAAAAAGCTTCGAAAATTAGAAACGAATGCTACTAACCTACGAAAAGATATGCGTTGGTCGCGCGTTGCCCAAAAACATATCTTACTCTACGAAAAAATTCTGCAACTGAATGATTCACAAACAATAGCTAAAAAAATTCTACGTGCTCCGCTTGATATTTCATACCTCTCTCATTTAACTGATGCTGTCGGTGTGATTCAGCATACACATCACATCATTCCAGATAGAAAATTTGGATATAGTACCGACGATAATGCACGGGCACTCATCGTAGTGTCGCAGTTATATAAACAACATAAAACAGACGACATTTTGAAACTTATCAAACTTTATGTGACTTTTTTAAAATTTGCTCAAAGTGCAAATGGCAAATTTCATACATTTCTCAATTTCAACCGAAGCTGGGACGACACAACCGATGTTACCGATCCATATGGAAAAGCCATGTGGGCATTAGGCTTTAATTTATATCTTAACGACAATCCACCTTTTGCACAGTCTGTCCACTCTCTTTTTGTCATGAATCTAGAACAGATGGATAATATCCGCGATCTAAGAACTGCAGCTTACACGATGCTTGGGCTGTACTATTATATTCTGACGTATGAATCAAAGACAGATGCTGCAGTACAAGCAAGCGTTTATCTGAAAAAATTAGCTGATTTTCTCATTGGCGCATATGAAAAAAGCCACACAACCAGTTGGGATTGGTTTGAAGATACAGTTACATATGATAATTTCCGTCTTCCGCAGGCACTTTTTGCAGCTTACATGATTACCCGAAACGTTAAATATAAAAAGGTTGCAAACTTAACTCTGCAATTTATCACAAATTGCAATTATGATAAACAGAAGAGTTATTTTGACTTTATCGGACAAGATGGTTGGTATGTAAAAGGAGAAAAAAAGGCAGAGTATGACCAGCAACCACTTGAAGCTGCGGCAGCAGTTGATGCATATGTATTTGCTGCTAAGGCATTACATAAAAAAAATTATCTAAGTCGTGCACTTCTTGCATTCGAGTGGTTTTTTGGCAATAACCGCAATCATAGATATATCTATGATGAAAATACTAAGGGTGTTTTTGACGGGCTTACCAAAAGAGGCGTCAATCAAAATGAAGGTGCAGAATCAACCGTTTGTTTTTTGATGTCTTGTTTTTCTTTACAACACTCCCTAAAAAAGATTTAGCACTAATTTTTTTTCGACAGTAGCAACTCCTATCACACGATCAGCAGCACCATAGTAGACGTAATAGATACCACCCTTTTCGATTGCTCCGCAGGTAAATACGACATTGGGAACAAAACCAAATGTTTCATAATCAGTTTCAGGTTCAAATATCGGTTCTGGTGAACGATATAAGATTTTTGTTGGGTCATTCCTATCAAGAAACATGATGCCCAATCTGTAGATATTTTCTTCATCAACACCATGATAAAAAAGAAGCCACCCTTTTTCGGTTTCTATAGGAGGCGAGCCGATACCAGTTCGCTTACTATCCCAAAACCCTGCTCGATTATTAAAGACGGGATATACTTGCGGCCACAAGTTGAGTTGATCTGATTTTGCAAAATAGCTTATGCTGTTTTCTTTCCTATAAAGAAGCCAATACTCACCGTTTATTTTTTTGGGAAATAAACTCGCATTTTTTCCCACTATATAAGGCAGGATAATACCGTGTTCATGGAAAGATCTAAAGTCTTTTGTTGAAATCATAGCGATATGGGCTACCATGTTAATTAATTCTGGCCAATTGGGATTTATTTTTCCTTGTGGGTTTTCGGAGACTATTGTAAACGTTATAAAAAACATATCATTTATTTTTACGATTCGAGGATCTTCGACACCAAGTTTTCTAAATTTTTCTTCTCTTGCGAAGTAGACAGGCTTTTCTCTTCGTTCGAAATGAATTCCATCATGACTTGTGGATAGACCAAAGCGTGAAGTAGACTCGTTTTTTCCTCGCGCTCTGTAAAGAAGATATACAATATCCTTTGATACAACTGCACCAGGGTTGAAAACAAGCCTATTCTCCCATGATAAATTCGACGGCGTAAGAATGGGATTTTCTTTTGCGCGGGTAAGCTTGACCATAAAAATAGTTTATACCTAAAATACTTCAACTTGCATCTATTAAAAAGAATTTTAGGTACATAATCGGTTAACGAGAGTTGCAAACTCGAGTTAAACGAGTTTATATCACTTGTTATAACGGCACAATACTACCGGGGTGTGGGACTTGCCTAGGCAAAGTAGAAATTTTCTCACCGAAAAACTAATGCGAAAAGAGAAGAAAAGCTCGCGATAAAGGGGTCGACATACACATATCAGTCCCGGCTGTTAAAGTCGAAAAATTAACCGGCAAATTTCAGGCCGAGTCATCATCACAGATTCAAAAACGAGTTCAGAGAGCTCGCGACTTTCAGCTTAAAAGATTCAAAGGTTTAAAAATTACCTCAAATTCCGAGATGAACAATAAACAATTAAAGCAATTCTGCAATCTCGATGATCAATCAATTCTCCTTTTAAAACAAGCAATCTCCAAACTCAATCTTTCTGCCAGAGCCTTTCACAGAGTAATTAAAATCGCCCGCACAATTGCAGACTTAGAAGGATCAGAAAAGATTAAATCAAACCACGTCGCAGAAGCCCTGCAGTATAGACCACAAGTGGATAGTTAGTCTGTTAGAATAAACGAGTGAAGAGACTTGTTATCATTTCAGTAATTTTTATCCTTGTTTTTATAATTGCTTCTATAATTACAGCGATTATTATTAGCTTTACGGTTGTAAAGCCGACCACAGAGGCAATCAATCAAAAACTTGCCGAGCATTTTGCAAAGATTGTGCGTATTCCTAAAGGTATTCTGCCTCCAAATATCGGGTTTGACTTAACAAGTTATTCATGGGAAATGGAAACTATCGAGAAAGAAGTAACCGGAATTAAGTTCAGTTATAATCCTGCTTTTGTCAGAAACCAAAGCGTTATATTAGCTACTTTAGAAATGCCCGAAGGAGGGGACGTCAGCATTTTTAATAAGGTCTTGGGTGCGGTTGTTTCCGATAAACAATCGCTAAATTCTGCGCTTGATATTGAGAAAGCAAATTTATCGGCAAATCAGGATGCCGGATATAGTAAAATTAACCTTTCAATTAAGCCGGAAACCAAACAAACAATCAAAATAACTTGGGAATACGATAAAAGTAAGCTGGGCAATGATCTAAGTCAAGACTATGCTAAACTTGCTAAATACCCCCCGTCGCTGTTAGGGATATTTTACGGTTTGCCCCACTTAATCATAGGACTGCTTGGAGGCTAATTGTCTCTAGAAAAAACCCCACTAGATCACTTTCGTAATTTGTCTTGGGGCTTTTTCTATATCTATGCTTGAAGATTACTAACCACCAATTTTAAACATGGTCGTGCCGCAAACTGGACATTTCCCTTTCATTGCTGGTTTGCCGTTTTTCATGGTTACTTTTTGAGCATTGGGGTCGTCCCTCTTTTCGCGGCACTTAACGCAGTACATCTGAGTCATTCTTTTAATCACCTCCTTAGGCAGTCAAGTCTTGAAGTTCTAGGTTCATTCTGAGGCTACCTAGCTTCGATTAGCTTCAACCATAGCACAGGCTTGAAGCTAAAGTCAAGGGAGCGCAATATTGGGCAAAAATTGACGAAGTAGTACGAGGGCAACCTGAACAGTAATAATTACGGCAGTCAGGACCATAATTTTTAAAAGATCGCCCCTAACGTAGCTATAGTCACCCTCAATTTTTTTGGTTAAATTGTGAGTTTGGTTTGACAACGGGGAAGCCTTTAATGTTGTCTTTTCAGTTACTTCTTGAGCCGAGTTGGTACTGGTTTTAGTTTCGATAAAAGTAAAACGACGAGCAGCGGCAGCAATTTTCTCTCTCTTAGTCCTAAACGGCATCTTATTTTGGATATCTTAACACATTATAATCAGTCCGAAAAAAATATTTGTAACTTGGCACTATGACGATTTGAGTTTCTTAAAACCCTGACTGCGGGATTGACAATTTTAATACCTGCATGGTAAAAGAAGGGGTACTAAATTTATCCAAAGTTTATGTGGCAACAGGTAGGAGCCACTGAGTATTTAATAGCGGGACTGGCAATTTGGCTTGCGATTTTAAGTATCTTTCTATTTAAAACAATCAGTCATTACCGAAAACTTACAAAAGGGGTAAAAGGACAAACACTGGATAAAGTTTTAGAAGAGATTATCGACAAACTTAATTTACATGATCAACAGAAACAACAGCTCATCAAACATATTCAAAAACTCGAAGATTGGCAAAAGATTTGTTTTTCCAAGCATGCACTCATCCGTTTCAACCCTTTTGAAGACACTGGTGGTGATCAAAGTTTTGTTTTAAGCCTGCTTGATGGGACTAACAATGGAGTGGTCATCTCATCTTTGCATTCAAGAGGCGGAACCAGAGTTTATGCCAAAGGGGTTTTCGGTGCCAAACCGACAACCCACCCGTTTTCCAAGGAGGAAAAAGAGGTAGTTGAAAAAGCTGCCCGCCAAGTCTGACTTGGCAACAAAATAACTTTGAATAAGAAAAAACTGCTACTTATTATTGCCGGAGCGTTGGTTTTATATTTAGCCTCGGCCGGACTATCTTATATGGTTTTTAATACGGTTTTAAAAGGACCGGTCAATATCGTTACACCTTTTGGCAGTCTAACTGATGTTACTTCCCAACAAGAAGAAGGTTCTAAGGATAAGCCCTGCCCATTAAACGGCGCTCTTTACACCAAAAGTAGGCAAGAGAAATGGCAGGAAAGAAGGCCGCTTGGCGTGATGGTTGAAAACCATCTGGATTCAAGACCATCGCTCGGTTTGTCCCGTGCCGATGTAATCTATGAAGCTGTTGCCGAAGGCGGCATTACCAGATTTTTGGCACTTTATCTTTGCCAAGACGCTGGCGATATCGCACCTGTCAGATCCGCCAGAACTTACTTTTTGGATTGGGTGTTGGAATATAATGCACTCTATGCTCATGTCGGCGGCGCCAATACGCCCGGACCGGCAGACGCTCTTGGTCAAATTAGACAATATGGAATTTTAGATATGGATCAGTTTGGTTTAGGCTTTCCGACTTACTGGCGAGGGACGGATAAACTTGCTCCTCACAATGTTCATTCAACCACCAAAAAACTTTGGGAAGCAGCAGAAGAAAGAGGTTTTGGTCCAAAAGATGAAAAAGGCAATCGTTGGGACAAGAATTTTATAGAGTGGAAATTTAAAGACGATGCTTCACTTAATGACCGTGGCGATCAAAAACCAGTGGCCGTACCTTTTTGGACGCAAGCTCCTGATTACACGGTAACTTGGCAATATGATAAAAATGCCAATTTATATCGCCGATTTCACGACCAAGCAGCTCAAAATGATCCAATAACCAATGAGCAGCTTTCTGCCAAAAACGTAATCGTCCAGTTTCAGACTGAAAGAACCGCCAACGACGGATATCCTGATGGCCATCTGCTTTACGGCACGACCGGGTCCGGCAATGCACTTATTTTTATGGATGGTAAAGTAGTCAAGGGAAAATGGATCAAGAAAGACAGAACGTCAAGAACTCAATATGTCGACGAGCGCGGCAAAGAAGTTCAATTTAATAGAGGACTTATTTGGATCGAAACTGTACCTGTTGGCAATGTTGTCGAGTATTAAACAAACATTTTCGGTCTGCTGGAGGTCCTACCTTTAAAGAACTGCCATATTAATCTGCTCAGTAATTTCTAATTTTAAATTTGAAATTTTTAATCAATATTTAATTTTAAAATTACAAACATTTAAGTTTCAATATCAGCAATGCTAAAGCATTCGGATATATCAGGAAAGCCTCGCTTCATACCGAAAGCTTGAAGTAAATGGCTGATATAAAAATTGAAAATTATAAATCGAAAATTTAAACAATGTTAGTTGATATTTTAATTTCAAAAGTCAGGGTTAAGGTCTTAGAGCTTTTTTTAGGAAATCCCGGTCAAATCTATCATGTCAGGGACATAGTCAGAAGAGTCGATGAAGAGATTAATGCCGTCAGGCGCGAATTGGCAAGGCTTGAAAAAACCGGACTTCTAACAAGTGAATGGCGTGCCAATCGCCGGTTCTATGCAATCCGCCGCGAGTTTATTTTCTTTAACGAACTTTTATCGATTATCAATAAAAGTGTTGGACTCGGCGGGGCAATTATCGCCAATAAACAAAAACTTGGCAAAATAAAATATGCAATGCTTTCAAGCTCGTTTGTCAAAGGCAAGCCTTACACTCAAAATGATGTCGATTTATTTGTAGTCGGCACCATCGTTTTACCGGAATTAGGTGCAATTATCCGCGAGGAAGAGGCCAGACGCGCAAGAGAAATAAATTTTACACCGATGGCCGAAGAGGAATTTAATTTCCGCAAGAATCGTCGTGATCCTTTTGTGATGGGAATTTTGGCAAAACCGCGTGTGATGTTAATCGGCGATGAAGAAGAAATGGTTAAACTTTAACTTTAAGATACGCTTTCCCCAATTTTAGTATAATTCTGATTAATGCTGAAAAATCCCAGAAGGATTCTTTTATTAATTGTTCTTTTAACAATCGCTGCTGTTTTCCTCGATCTCCCCAAATTTAAAATCAGGAATATAGAAATTTCCCACCCCAAGATAAATACAAAGCTTGTAAAGCGCGATTTGGAACCAAAACTTGGACTTGATCTTGCAGGCGGAGTTCAACTAACAATGTCTGCCGACATGCAAAATATTGACCCACAAGATCGTGATGCCGCTCTTGCATCCGCCAAAGATATAGTCGAAAATAGAATTGATTCCTTAGGCGTTGCCGAACCGGTAATTCAAACCGCCAAAACGCAAGCTCAATACAGACTTATCATTGAAATTCCCGGGATTTCCGATATCGATCAAGCAGTTGCCACAGTCAAAAAAACAGCTCATCTTGAATTTAAAATTCTCAAAAAAGACTCATCCGCGGAAGCAACCTATGCCGCAAAACCAGAAGATTTTGAAGCCTCCGGTCTTACCGGTAAAGACTTAAAAAGAGCAGCCGCTGCGCCAAGTCAGGATCCTGGGACTCCCGGCTATGTCGTCAATCTGACATTTAATCAAGATGGCGCCAAAAAATTGGAAGTGATTACCGCCGACAACCTTGAAAAGCCAATGGCTATGTATCTTGATGACCAACCGATTTCTTGGCCGCCACCGGTAATTAAGGCGGTAATCACAGACGGCAATGCCCAAATCACCGGCAACTTTACATCAGATGAGGCCAAACAACTATCCATTCAACTTAATGCCGGTGCTCTGCCGGTGCCCTTAAAGATTGAAAGTCAAACTCGCGTCGGGCCGACCATCGGCGCAGGTTCAATTCAAAAAAGTATTTTTGCGACGGTAGTTGGTCTTTTGTCCGTTGCACTCTTTATGGTCATTTATTATCGCATTCTTGGTATTTTTGCAGTTCTGGCACTTTTTATTTATACCCTTATTGTATTTGCAATTTTCAAAATAATTCCGGTTACTTTGACCTTGGCAGGCATTGCCGGTTTTGTTCTTTCTATTGGCATGGCCGTTGATGCCAACATTTTAATTTTTGAAAGAATCAAGGAAGAAGTTCGCTGGGGCAAACCAAAACATGAGGCTCTCTTTGCTGGTTTTAACAGGGCTTGGTCTTCAATTCGCGATTCCAATGTCTCATCACTAATTACCACTGTTATTCTTTTTAATTTCGGCACTGGCTCAATTCGCGGTTTTGCCTTAACTTTGGCAATTGGCATTTTAGTCTCAATGTTTTCGGCAATTACCGTGACTAGAACTTTTATTAGAGTATTTTGGGTACGCCAGTCATGAACATTATTAAATATCGCAACTGGTTTTTTGTTCTGTCTCTTCTGATTATAATTCCAGGCATTATTGCGCTTTCGGTTTGGGGCCTTCGACTGGGTATTGATTTTGCCGGCGGAACGCTTTGGGAAATGAAATTCGAAAAGGGAAATATCGAAACCTCACAACTTCATCAAGTTTTAAATTTAGAAAAAACCGAAGTTTCTTCTATCGCCGCAACTTCCCAAAATTCATTTTTGGTCAGATTGAAGATTACTGATGAGGCAAAAATTAATGATCTTAAAGATAAACTTACAAAAGATTTTGGTAGAGTCGAAGATGTCCGTCTGGAAACTGTCGGGCCGATAATTTCTAAGGAACTGACCAGAAAAGCTGCAACTGCCGTTTTAATTTCAATTTTGGCAATTGTTGCCTATGTCACTTGGGCTTTTAGACAAGTTCCCAAGCCGGCGACATCAATTGCTTTTGGTATCACCACAATTATTGCCCTTATTCATGATGTTATTGTGGTGGTAGGAATTTTTGCCATTCTTGGCCATTTTTTTGAAATCGAAGTTGATTCGTTATTTATCACAGCCCTTTTGACCGTAATCGGTTTTTCGGTTCACGATACGATTGTTGTCTTTGACCGTATCCGCGAAAATCTCAAAAAGCATGGTGATTTTGCTTTTGAAGAAGTTGTTAACCATTCGGTTGTCCAGACTTTTGCCAGATCCCTAAATACCTCACTGACCGTTGTATTCGTGCTTCTGGCTCTTCTTCTATTTGGCGGCGCCTCTATTAGAAATTTTGTACTGGCCCTTTTAATTGGAATAGTTTCCGGCACCTACTCCTCAATCTTCAATGCCGCCCCACTTTTGGTCGTCTGGCAAAAGTTAAAGGTGAAAAATAAAGAATGAAAGTTATACTCCTTCCGGGAAATGGGTATCATGACGACATCAATAAATATTACTGGTTCCCGTATTTAATTGAAAAACTGACACTTTTAGGCTTAAGGATTATTGCCAAAAACATGCCAGATTGGTATCTTGCACGGCGGAAATATTGGGAACCTTTTATCATTGATACATTAAAGGCAGATAATAACTCAATTCTTATTGGTCATTCATCCGGAGCAGCCGCGACTATGCGTGTACTTGAAAAAATAAAAGTTTTAGGAGCGATTTTAGTTGCTGCACATTATACAGACCTTGGTTATAAGGAAGATAAATTAAGCGGTTACTTTGATGATTTTTGGAAATGGCCAACTATTAAAATGAACGCCAAGTGGATTGTCCAATTTGCCTCCAAAGATGATCCATTTATTCCAATTGAACATTCGCGATTCATTCATAAAAAATTAAACACTGAATATTTTGAATTTGAGAATGAAGACCATTTCGGTTTTTCGAAACCTAAAACAGAATTTCCGGAAATTGTGGAGTTGATTAAAAAAAAGATTAAAAAATAATTCTTCAGTTTTTTAATTCTTTTAATCTTTTTAGTAAATATTCCCGATTATTCTTTTTTTCATCATCAACCACTTCCTCAAAAAGTTTATTTAAAACTTCTCCGACTTTTGGCCCCGGTCCAATATCAAGAATTTTCATCACATCGTTCCCGTCAATTTTAAGATCGGAAACCGTGAAAGGTTTTTTCATTACCTCTTTTAATCTTTGTCTGAAAAGCTTAAGTCTCCAAGACTCCGGCTGCTGCAAGCCTCCGCCAAGCCTATCGCCGATTCTCAAATCCATTATGTCCTCAATATTTTCTACCCCAATATTTTTAATAAAGCGCCGCAAAGCCTTATCAGTCTGATTTTCATTAACCGTAAACTGGTGCCAGCGGACTAATTTAAAAAGTTTCTCTCTCTGGATGTGTGATAGATTCCATCTTTTGGCAATTACCAGAGCTTGTCTTGAGCCAATAACCTCATGATTATGGAAAGTCCTTATCCCGTCTTCGGTTACTTCAGCCACCTTAGCTTTGCCAATATCATGAAGAAGCGTCGCAAGTTTGGTGATTGAATCTTTCGATGGACAATGTTTTAAGCTCATCACACAATGTGTTCCTACGTCGTAAATGTGATGGCGCTTTGGGCTTTTCTGTTCAACCTCAAAAGATTCGTCAAGCTCCGGTAAAAAAACTTTCAACAGCCCTGTTTCCCTTGCTAAGAAAATTCCTTGAGCCGCATTATCATTCTCTAAAATTTTAAAAAGCTCATCACGGATTCGTTCGCCGGAAATCAAAGAGAGCAACTTCGCATTTTTGGCAATTGCCGACAGGGTTTTTTCTTCAATTTTAAATCCTAAAATCGTGGCAAAGCGGACTGCCCGCAGTAAGCGTAAAGCATCCTCACCAAAACGTTTATTAGGATCACCAACCGTTCGGACAATTTTATTTTTTAAATCTTTCTGCCCGCCATATGGATCAACCAAAGTCAGGGTATAGGAACTAGAGGTTAAGGGATAGGTCTTTTGTCTTTGACTAGACGCTAGACTCTGATCGCTAGGGTCTACTTTTAATGCCATGGCATTGATCGTAAAATCCCGTCTGGCCAAATCCTCATCAAGCGTCTTTCCCCAGACAATGACATCCGGATGCCGTCTATCCGTATATTTCTCTTCTTTTCGGTAAGTGGTGATTTGAACTATCTGACCCTTGACCCTTGACCCTTGACCCTTAACCCTAAGCGGCACACCGACTGTCCCGAATCGATTGTTATAAAAGGCATTTTTAAAAAGTTTCAGAATTTCCTCGGGTCTGGTATTGGTCGCTAGATCCCAGTCACTCACCGACTTTTTAGAAAGAACGTCCCTAACCGCACCTCCGACAATTGCCACCTCAAAACCAGCTTTGGTGATCTTATCTAAAATATTTAGAACTTCTTTATCAATTGACATAAGATTTTTAACTTAAATAAATTATAGCAGCTTAAAAGCCCTAATCAGCATACAGGGAGTGATTCTTGCTACAATATTTTTGTGAGAGCAAATGTCTGGAAAGTCGCGGCAAAGCCGCCATATCCTAAAAACAAAAATTGGCTGCTAAAGCTACTAGCCCAAAATAGAGGATTGACTACAAAAAAGAAATTGAACCAGTTTTTGAACCCCAGGCTTGAGGACGTCTTAAAAATTAACCCTTCGGATACTAAAAGAGCTCTAGAACGTATTATCAAAGCCATCAAAAATAAAGAGAAAATAATTGTCTATTCCGATTATGATGCTGACGGAATTTGTGCAACTGCCATCATGTGGGAAACTCTTTACGATTTAGGTGCTCAAGTTCTTCCCTACGTCCCACATAGAATAAAGGAAGGATATGGGCTTTCAAAGGGGGCAATAGATAAGCTTGCCAAAAAGGGAGTAAAGCTAATTATTACCGTTGATCATGGAGTCACCGCCAATGACCAAGTAGCCCATGCTAAATCCCTTGGTCTTGATGTTATTATCACCGATCACCATGTCTTGCCCAAAAAACTTCCTCAAGCTTCTGCAATCGTTCATACAACCGACCTCTGTGGAGCAGGGGTTGCCTGGCGTTTCTGCTTCAATATTGTCAAACGACTAAAATCTAGCTATCAAGAAACTTTGATTGAAAAATTAGAACTGGCAGCCTTAGCAACAATTGCCGATTTAGTGCCTTTACTTTCTGCAAATCGGGCAATTGTTAAAATTGGCCTAGAAAAACTCCGAGAAACAAAGCGGCCCGGAATTAAAGCGTTAATAAAAGCGTCAAATCTTACTACTCAACTTGGCACTTATGAAATTGGCCATATTTTAGCTCCCCGTATCAATGCCATGGGCAGAATTGAACATGGTATTGATTCTTTAAGGCTTCTTTGCGCCAAGAACCAAAGCCAAGCCGACGATTTAGCCCAGCTCCTTTCAAAAACCAACAGCAAAAGGCAGGATTTAACAACAAAAGCAATTGCCCATGCTATTGATATGGTTGACGGTGAAAGTCCGATTGGTATTATCTCTCACCATCTTTGGCATGAGGGCATAATCGGTTTGGTAGCTGCCCGTCTTGTTGAAACCCATCACAAACCGATGGTTGTTATTTCCCAGGGTGAAGTTTATTCAAAAGGGTCGGCCAGGTCCGTGCCGGGTTTTAATATGGTTGAGGCAATCCGTTCCGCAAGCGAATTATTGGTTGACGCTGGTGGCCATCCGATGGCTGCCGGATTCACCATCGAAACAAAACATATTGAGGAATTCACTAAAAGATTAACTTCCTATGCGCAAAGTCAAATTAGCGGTGAGCTTTTAAAACCGATTATAAATATTGAGTGTGAGCTAGATAAAAATAGTATAAATGACAAGACACTGGCAACCATCAAACTTTTTGAACCTTATGGAGTTTCCAATCCCCAGCCGATTTTTTTAACGAGAAAAATGTTAGTTGAGGATGTCAGATCTGTTGGTGCAACAGGTCAACATTTAAAACTGCAACTGGATGGTTTTGGCGCAATTGGTTTTAACATGGGAGGGTTAAAAGCAGCAATGAGGCCTGGTTATTTAGTTGACCTAGTTTACACTTTGGCAGAAGACAGTTATAACGGCCATGGAAAACTCCAGTTAAAGATCAAAGATTTGGCCATTGTCCCAAATTAGTTTAAAATGTTGATCATGGAGCGAACCTTAGCCCTTGACTGCAAAGGTAAAGTTGGCCAGAAGGTTATTCTTTTTGGTTGGATTAACACGGTTAGGGACCATGGCAAAATTACCTTTTATGACCTAAGAGATGCATCCGGTATTATCCAGACAGTTACCAAAAAGAGATTCGATGTCTCTGCAGAAGACGTAGTCAAAATAGAAGGAGTCGTCACTAAACGCCCCCAAAAGCTTATTAATCCTCAGATTGCAACCGGAGAGATCGAAGTAAAAGTAGATTCCCTGACAATAATTGGCAAATCAGAAACTTTGCCTTTTCCCATTGACGATTTGGGCCTTGATATCGAGGAAACACTCAGACTCAAATACAGGTATTTGGATTTGCGCCGAGAGCGCTTAGTTACCAATCTTAAACTTCGCCATCAGATGATTAATTTCATGCGCCAGTTTTTAACAAAGCGTGGTTTTGTTGAGATCGAAACGCCGATTTTAACCAAAGCCACGCCCGAAGGCGCACGCGATTTTATCGTGCCGTCGCGTTTGCAGCCGGGTAATTTTTATGCCCTGCCGCAATCACCGCAGCAATATAAACAGCTTTTGATGGTAGCCGGTTTTGAAAAATATTTCCAGATTGCCCGCTGTTTTCGGGATGAAGATCCCAGAACCGACCGCTCTTACGGCGAATTTTCCCAACTTGATCTTGAAATGTCATTTGTAAATCAAGAGGATATTCTTCAATTAATTGAAGAACTCTTTGCCGAGATTACTGAAAAAGTCTTCAAAAAGAAAGTTTACAAATTTCCCTTCCCAAGAATTAGTCATCAAGAAGCAATTGCCAAATATCAATCAGATAAATTTGATTTGAGAGAAAAAAAAGACCCAAATGTCTTGGCCTTTGCCTTTATTGTTAACTTCCCGCTTTTTGAGAGGACCCAAAATCAGCCGATTTCACCAAGTCATCATCCTTTTACCGCTCCCAAAGACGAAGATATTCCGCAACTTTTTAAAGATCCGATGAAGGTTAGATCATGGCAACATGATTTGGTCGCCAACGGTCTTGAAATAGGCGGCGGCAGCATCCGAATTACCGATCCTAATGTCCAGCGAAAAATTTTTAAGATTTTAGGCTACAGGGAATCTGAAATTGAGGAAAAGTTTGGCCATTTACTTAATGCTTTTATATACGGAGTACCTCCTCATGGCGGCATTGCTTTGGGTTTGGAAAGGATATTAATGGTGGCAACCGGCGAGGAGAATACCCGGGAAGTTACCGCTTTTCCGATGAGTTCATCAGGGCAGACCGCGGTTATGGATGCTCCCTCAAAAGTCGATGAGCAAACGCTCAAAGAATTAAAGCTGAAAAAGTTGTGAATCTTTCGCGTTTCCTCTTAATATTTTTAATTTTAATCTCACTTCTTGTATACTTTTTTTTAACCCGAGTCCCCTCAAATAAAGTGACAACAACAGGCGAGTTACCCAAGCTTTATCCTTATCCCGTAACTATTGAAAATCCCCAAAAACCTGCGGAAATTTCCGCAAAGTCAGCCATAATTATTGATGCTAAAACCGGCGTTGCACTTTTTGAAAAAGATCCGGATACCCGCCATTTGCCCGCTTCAACCACTAAATTATTAACAGCCATAGTTGCGCAAGAGCGATGCGACCCCCAAAAAGTTGTTAAAGTCGAAAGAGTAGTTGAGGAGGGAACACAAATGGGGCTTTCTGAAGGCGATTTAGTAAGCGTTGGAAATTTGCTTTACGGTCTTTTGGTGGCATCGGGAAATGACGCCGCCTTTGTTTTGGCCGATTCTTGCTCGGATTCTTACATTCATTTTGTCGCCTCTATGAACCAGAAAGCCAAGGAGCTGGGAATGAAAAATAGCCATTTTATCAATCCGGCCGGTTTTGATGATCCGCTGCAATACTCAACAGCCAGGGATTTGGCTAAACTTGCTAAAGTTGCTGTTGCCAATTTGCAAATAGCCAAAATCGTTGCAACGAGAAGTATTGTTGTAACCGACCAGTTAACAACTAAAACTTACTACCTTGAAAATATCAATAAATTGTTGGGAGAGGTCGAAGGACTGGAAGGAGTTAAAACCGGCCAAACTGAAGGCTCCCTGGAAATTCTACTAACTAAAACTACAAGAAATAGCCATACTATTATCACGGCTGTACTTGGATCTGATGATCGCTTCAGCGAATCAAAACAACTGATAGAATGGGTCTTTGCCAATCACCGGTGGGTTAATCCTGAGTAGTCCAAGAATCATCAACCGCGCTAACATAAGCTATTTGTCCGTTGTCGCTTTTGAAAACATAAACAGGCTGCAAATAATTTTGGAATTTTCTTGTTTCAAGATAGGATAGAACTACATCCCTGATTGGAATTGTCGAAGTAGTTGGAACTTTGTTAAAAGCACCAAAACCTGTTTTTAACTGTTCAAACGCCTTGTTTGTCCCTTTTAAAGGATATGTTGCAAACTTGTGTGGCCTTATTGAAAGTCTTGAAAGCTCTGCTTCTACAATTCTTCTTTCGGAAACTTGTGCCTTTACCGGTGGATTATTTTCTTGTGGGCTAATTACTCCAAGGTCATCTAAACTATTTCTTTGAAAACTCACTTCTACTAAGTTGGCAGATGAAAGAGCTGGAGTTTTTGTCAAGTTACCCCCATCCAAACGAAAATAGGCGGTTTGGATTTTATCCTGGGGAAAATCATCTTGTGTGATATCAAAGTTGTTAAAGAAGTTTCGGGCTAAATCAATTGCCGCCTCAAGAGATCTTGGCCGAGTTGAAATAACCTGCGGGTCGTTTTGATAATTACTCGCCAGTACGAAATTACCACTGGCGATATTAACTGTAATACTACGGTCTTCTTTAGGATCTTGAAATTTAAAGGTATTACCTGCAACTTCTTGTGGTTCGCCCGTAAAACCGATTTTGGAGACTCTGATTTTAGTTCGCTCGAGTGCCCCAAAAGAAGACTCATCAGTATCTATCGCAAAAACTTTGGCCTTATCTACCAAATTTGGTAATTGGCCGCTGATTGTTTCAATTTTAAAACTTGTATTGCTTTTTATCTGATAGCCCTCAGAAAGATCAAGCTTCGGCAATTTGCCGAATGCAACCGTTGCCGGTGGCGGTTTAGGAGGAAAGACCGTACTTGCGATAGTTTTACCAAGAACAATTAGAAGTACCAAAACTAAAAGCGCCCCAAGCCCCCAAATTAGCCACTTAAATGCTTTCCTGGAAAAAAATGCGGTTTCAGTTAAAGATGTCATTGTTTGCCTATGATACAATTTTACCATGTCACGCGTGGTAGTCAGATATGCTCCGTCTCCAACGGGCATCCCCCATATCGGTAATATCAGAACCGCCCTTTTTAACTTCTTATTGGCCAAAAATCAAAATGGGCAATTTATCCTGCGGATTGAAGACACCGACCGCAAAAGATTTATTCCCAAGTCTATTCCCAAAATCAAAGAAAGCCTTCTAGTTTTGGGTTTGAAATGGGATGGAGAGGAAATTTATCAATCAAAAAGGCTTAATTTATACCAAGAACATCTCGAAATCCTCAAGAAAAAACAACTCACTTATAATAAAGAAGGTGCTTGGTACTTTAAAGTTGAAAAGAGCAAGAAGATCAGTTGGCAAGATTTACTTCACGGACCAATCAACTTTTCTTCGGATGTAATTGAGGATTTTGTAATTGTTAAATCCGATGGCTTTCCGACTTATCATTTTGCATCGGTAGTTGATGATCATGAAATGCAAGTATCCCATGTGATGCGTGGTGACGAATGGATTTCTTCAACCCCCAAGCATTTACTCCTCTATCAAGCCTTTTCTTGGAATCCGCCTAAATTTATCCACTTGCCGCCGATTTTAGGCCCTGACAAGAAAAAGCTTTCCAAAAGGCAAGGCGCCCGATCAGTCCTCGAATACATCGAAGATGGATATCTGCCGGAAGCTCTTGTTAATTTTCTGGCTCTTTTAGGTTGGTCACCCAAAGGAGACAGAGAGCTTTTTATACTTGATGAGCTCATCCGCGAATTTTCCCTCGACCGGCTCAACAAAAACAGTCCGATTTTTAATATTGAGAAACTCAACTGGTTTAACAAAAAATACTTGCAAAAATACACGAGTGATGAACTTATTAAAAAAATCAGAAATTTTTCAAAATTGGCCAAAACTGTTAATGATCAACATTTGGTCAAAATCAGCCGTTTGGTCTGTGATCGCTTAACGACTTTGGCTGATTTTGATTCGATTGCTTCAATTTTTTTCGAAAAAGGCAAAGAAAAACCACCACAGAAATCAAAAATCGAAAATGCCAGAAAAGCCATAGAGTCAATCATTACCTGGGACGAGTATTCAATCGGTCAGGTACTGGACGAATGGATCGCAAGTAATCATTTTGAAAGCTCGGATTTTAAAAATACTCTCCGTCTTTCTGTCTTTGCTGATAATACTCCGCCAATCTACCAAAGCCTAGCAGTTTTATCCAAAGAAGAAGTGATAAATCGAATCGATGATGCCATCAAAAAAGCAAAATAGGGTAGTCGTTGCTATCTTTGCTCACCCGGATGATGAGGCCTTTGGTCCATCGGGTACCATTGCCAAACTTGCAAAAAACCACAATGTTTATGTTCTTTGTGCAACGCGCGGCGAAGCGGGTTTACCAGCCGAAGCTCAAGCGAAGGCGGACGGCAATCTTAAAAATATCGGCAAGGTGCGAGAAAAAGAACTGCGTTGTTCTGCCCAAATTTTAGGAGTTAAAAAAGTTTATTTTTTGGGTTTTGTTGACGGTACTCTTTCCAATGCCTTGTATCATCTCCTGGCTGCAAGAATCAAGCAAAAGCTCAAGCTTTTAAAACCCCAAACCATCATAACTTTTGAACCCCGGGGAATTTCCGGCCACATTGATCATATCACCGTATCTCTAGCAACCACCTATGTTTTTTACCACCTTCCCTTTGTCAAAAAATTACTCTACTTCTGCATATCGGAGGAAGAAAGAAAATCGGTTAAAGACTACTTTATCTACTTTCCCCCGGGTTACCCAAAAAGCCAAATTGACCAAGTAGTCGATGTTGCCGATGTTTGGGAGACAAAAATTCAAGCAATGATGTGCCACAAATCGCAAATTACCGATGCCAGAAGAGTTCTTAAAATACGCCAAAAATTCCCCAAAGTTGAACATTTTTTAGAACTTGCCAAGTGAAACTTTACAATTCCTACTCTGAAAAAAAAGAAACTCTTGACCTTTCACATCCAATCGGCCTTTATGTTTGTGGAATTACTCCTTATGACACAACACACTTAGGTCACGCTTTCACTTTTTTGGTCTATGATGTCTTGGTCAGATATTTAAGATTTTTGGGAAACAAAGTCACCTATGTCCAAAATGTTACAGACATTGATGATGACATTTTAATTAAGGCCAAATCCCTTGGTACAACTTGGCAAGCATTAATCCAAGCCGAGACGAAAAAACATTTCAAAAACATGGCTGGTCTTAACGCTCTAGCCCCGGACATTATCCCTTACGCCACAGGTCATATTAAAGAAATGATTAGTATTATCAAGGTTTTAATCGCCAGAGGTTTAGCCTATGAAAAAAATGGCTCTGTATATTTTAAAATTAGAAGCGACAAGAATTTTGGCAAACTTTCCAAACTCGGCTATCGGGCAATGCTTCAAATTGCCAATGACCGCGGCAATTTTCCACTTGATCCCAACAAGCGCGACCCTTTGGATTTTGTCCTTTGGCAAAAACACAAAGACGGTGAGCCCTCTTGGGATTCACCATGGGGCAGGGGCCGACCCGGTTGGCATGTTGAATGCTCGGCAATGGCTATGAAATATTTAGGTCCAACAATCACTATTCATGGTGGGGGAGAGGATTTAATTTTTCCTCATCATGAGGCCGAAATTGCTCAAAGTGAAAACTACACAAAGCAGAAATTCGTCAAAATTTGGATGCACACCGGCATGGTTTATTGTGACCAAAAGAAAATGAGCAAAAGCCTCGGCAACATGGTCTTTGTCTGCGATCTTTTAAAAATTTACTCTGCCAACACCTTAAGACTCTATCTTCTTTCTCACCACTGGCGCCAATCTTGGAATTATAATGAAAAAAAGCTAGAAGAATCGCAGAAGACAGCCAAAATTTTAGAAAAATCAGCCACCAAATCAAGTATGGATGATCGAGAAGTTCAAAAAAATCTACCGGTCTTTTTTACAGCTCTTGATGATGATTTAAATATTCCCCAAGCTATCGAGGTTTTGGTCAGTTTTGCCAAAAGCAAAAACCTGCCTGCCGGCAGGCAGGGGCAGGCAGGGGAGTTAATTACCAAATGCGGCCAAATTCTCGGGTTAAAATTTTAGAGATTGATACCCAAATTTAATGGCAAAAATATTAAGCCTAAAAACAAAAACAAACTTGGCAGTTACGCCGTTTCCGCCGTTTAATTTTGATACTACTGTTTTTAAACCTTCTCACTATCCAGATTCACTCAAGATATATCAAACAGGAAAGTACTGGTTCGCTATGAGATATAACAACAGGGTCTATGGAATCAAGATGAAAAACGAGGGGACTGTGGATAATCCAAAAATTATGATTACTATTTTTTCTGAATCTAAACTCGCAAAAACAGAAGTTGAAAGAGTAATTGACGAACTTAAATTTAGATTTGAATTTAGCCGCAATATTTCAGAGTTTTATAAAAAGTTCAAAAATGACAAAATTCTCGTGCCATTTATTAAAAGATGTTATGGAATGCATGGGAGTTGTGCCCAAAGTTTATACGGACTTTTGATGATAGGGATTCTTCTACAAAATACAGTAATTAGAAGAAGTGTTCAAATGACAAAAGACATGCTTTTAAAGTATGGAGTCAAAGTTAAGTTTGATAGTAAAGAAGTTTATGAATTTTGGGAACCCAGAGACTTAAAAAATGTGCGGGAAGAAGATTTAAGAAAACTAAAAGTCGGGTATAGAGCAAAATTATTTATCAAACTTTCTAAAACGTTTGTTGAAGAAAAGATTGACGAATTTGAACTTAGACAATTATCTGTTGGGGATGCAAAGGAAAGACTCTTGAGACTGTATGGTGTTGGTCCGGAGACTGTTCGTATTTTACTAGTAGAAGCTTTGCATCATTATGAAATTTTTGATCATGTTGCGCCTTGGCAACAAAAAATTCTATCAAGATTACTTTTTAATAAACAATTGGTTCCAACCGAAAAAATAATCAAGTACGTTAAAACTCGTTGGGGAAAATGGTCAGCCCTTGCGATACTTTACATTTGGGAAGATATTTTCTGGCAAAGAAAAGAAGGGAAAAGGATCAATTGGCTCGAGAAAGAAATTAGATTATGAATCTTGTTGGACTATTTTTCCCTGAGGTGTTTGAAAAACTCTACCTGCTTTAATCTCTTTTTGGCCTCTTCTTTGGTATGATATGGCCCGCCAAGATTGCGGCCCGTCTTTTCCGAAAGCACGAAGTAACCTTCTTTACGTTTGACTATCATTGGCGAAATTATACTACAGTAGATTAGTGAATTTGGTAAAATATGTAATGTTTTGCCGGATCGTCTAATGGTAGGACCGCAGACTCTGGATCTGCGTATCTAGGTTCGAATCCTAGCCTGGCAGCTGTGGCGATAAGAAAATTTGGCGGGCTTGACTCGCCATAGGCGGGTTGAATGGGACGACGGATTTCCCGCCAATGGCGGGATAAACTGGCTTGCCACGTAATTGCGTGGATCCGTTTATCTAGCTTGTCCCGCTCTAAAGCGGGGGTTCGAGTCCTAGTCCGGCAGCTAAATTTTGGCCACTTTGTTAGCCTCAAAAATTATCAAAAATAGACAATTTTTGGGATAACCTGGCTTGGATTCGAACTTTGGAATTGTATAATTTAATTATGAGTAGTCCGTTTCCAAACACGCTTTTCCATGCAATTTCTCAATCAAGATTACGAGAGGCGGTAACTAAGCCTACATTGCCTGGTCATTCAAAATTCCACTATGACCCAGAAGGCAAGATCCCCGGGATTTGGCTAGCAGATGAACTTAAATTTGTAGCATCAGATAATCCTTATGGGAAGGAAGAAACAGGTGAGATACTGGACATCTGGGACAAAGATTTTATGCGGGAGGTTACGGGTCGAGATGATGCTGAGGCTTTAGTAATCAAACGCCAAAGGCCCGCAATTGTTCTTCAAGTCGAGGGGTTAGATGAGGGCGACTTACTGCAACACCCTTTGTTGCACAATCATTTTTTTTACACAGGAGATATCCCGTGGGAAAAAGTTAAAAAATTTTTAGTTCCCATAAAAGATAAGGAAGCTGAAGATACCGCTAGAGAGCTTGCAGAAACCCTCAATAGAAATGCAAGGCGTACTGTCGATGTTGAGACTTATGACCAAATGGCTTTTGAACCAACATTCGAGATGAAGAAGGAATTACGAAATGAACTTAATCTTGGAGAAACCGGTAAAGGTAAATTAACATAAGTATTGAATCTGAATGTCTATTTTAGTTTTGCAGAAACTGCACTGACTTCTGATAAACTAATTCGGGGTATTTGATCATTTCTACCCAATTTGCTGTTCGGAAATCATCAACTACCCCAGCTCGTTTGTTTCTTTCGCCGTTAGAGAAGAATCAATCTTTCTCTTTATTCCTTTAGACTGTTTACCAATAAAATTTACAGGGCCATAAAAATGGACTTCAGTTTTGTTAAATGAATTAGTAGCTTCGGGGTGAAGTAAATCAGTTATTTTTGTCTTAAAGCTTGCTAAACCTTCAAGGATTTGTTTCATTTTTTACCTAGTTCAATAATAAAAACCTCTCCGATATCGGGTATGGTTTGTTTTTCCCAGTCATATCTTCCGGAATAAGTTTTCAAGTCTAGCCTGTTCGCTTTAAAGAAGGATTTGCCTGAAACAGTCGCCCCTGTTGTATCTCGGGTTATTTTAAGAATTCCGTTTTCTCGAACATTAATGAATTTAAATGCAATTGCTTCATTGCCGCTATCGTAAAATAACACGCAATATTTAAAGTTTGTAACGTTTGTTGATCTACAAAATCCAGAAGAAAGTCTTATGAGTCCGGATTTATTTATCCCAATTTTTGTATCTCCTCTGGAATATACACCGTCGAACTTCTTGAATGAATAAGTTTTCATACTCGTATTGTAATACTAATTGTAATTCAAATCAAGTATCATGTATGACGTGTACAATGATCTAGAATACCTTGTCGGACCAGTTACCTTTGGGGTGATACAGTATGGAAATTAAGTTATAATGGCCGTAAGGGGTTCTGACCGTAGTACTCAATTTTTCAGGACTATAACCCTAGGCACCGCGTCCGGGACTATATGATCGAAGGGGTCTACACCTGTACGCTCAGTTCTGACGAGCACCCCTAGGAGACCGTCATCGCTAGAATAGCCTAATGGGACTTGCTAAAAGCCTCGTTAGGCTTTCTTTTAATTCGAACCGACTATATAAAGCTAAGGGTAACCATAGAGATCGGGGAACTCTGTTGTAAGTTATAATTCTTCCATGAATGATTTGTTAACAGAACTAGGTCAGTTAATTAATAAAAAAAACTTGTCTCGTGGAGCAAAGAAAAGACTAAGAGTAGATTTAAATGCGATAAGTTTGCGTCTGGTTAAATTTGAATACGAAACTAGTGGAATAGTTGAGAATACTTTTGACGTCCCGGAAACATTTAGACGAATGTACAAGCATCTCGATACTTATTCGAAGATTGCTAAAACATGGAGTTCTATATTATCTAATCTTCCTATAGATAAACAGACAAACATTTTAGATCTTTGTCCCGGCTACGCACCAAAAATTGAGTTAGCTTTATTTTATCTCGGATATAGAGGAACCGTTACCATAATTGATGAGGATAATACTTCAATGAAGCAACTTGTCAAATTTATGGCACTATTTAACCCCCAATTCAAAATTGTAACCATGAAACGAGATTTATTTTCTCCTCTCAAAGAAAAATTTCATCTTGCCGTTGGCAACCATATAATTGATGATCTCATATTACATTACTTTGCTAAGAAGGCTGGAATTAATACTAATGAGTTCTATGAAAACGAGCAGGCTCTTGTCGACTTTTGGAAAAGGGTTCTTTTAAATAAAAACGAAAACCAAAAAGAAATTACTCAAAAAATATCCGACATATTTAAAACAATTATTGCAAACGGAGGTTATTTATGCTTGTCGCAATACAAGAGTTATATGGATAAAATGCTAGACTTAGAGAAGGAATTTTTATTCTCGAGAGCAGTTTTTACAAAAATAATCAAAAATTTAATGAGAAGCGAATTTATCAATTTAAACGTTAAAAATTACGAAGCGAAAAATCAATATTTTTCTGCTCATGATGTTGTAATTTTAAAAAAAACAAAATGATGGAAACACGAAGTATTCAGTCTCGAGATCTAGTCGATTTACGTGTAAAGCTTACCAACCTTGCTCGGAATATTAGAAGAACAACAATACCGGATGACGTCGAGCTAATTTACCCACAATCATCAAGAGATGATACAGTTTTTTTTAAAGGATCAGTATTAAAGAGAAAAAGAATCGTTCTACTTGCCCCTGCATGTGTTACTGCAACATGCACTATGTGCCCTTTACCAAACGAGGCTCTTGATCGAAAAACCAGGCCCATTTCGCCCGAGCAAATCATTCAACAGTTCGAATCATCTTTTGAGGGAGAAAGGTCTCTCGATGACTACGAGCTAATAACTGTTTACAATAATGGAAATTTCTTTGCCGATTTAGAACTAGACCGGGCAGTTCGAAAGCACATTTACAAAAGAGTGGGCGAGAGCAAAGCATCAATACTTGTTGTGGAGTCACTGCCGCAATTCATTACGCCAGAAAAGGTTGAAGAAGCAAAAGAGCTTCTAGGGCAAAAAGAACTTGCGGTGGCTATCGGTTTACAGTCATCCAACGATTTAGTTCGAGAACTTGCTGTAAACTCAACATGCACAAAAGCTGCTTTCGAAAGAGCTGTGCGGTTGTTGGGGGAGAATGGATATAAACCGCTCACATTTCTTATGATCAAACCCCCATTTTTGACTGAAAAGGAGGGAATCGAGGATGCTGTAGGCTCCATAAAATATCTAGCAAGTTTGGGTATTGATGACCCTATATTATGCGCAACTCGAGTGGCACCGAACACTGTAGCAATGCTCCTTCGTGAGAAAGGGCTTTTTAATCCGCCATGGATTTGGTCAGTTGTTGAGGTTCTAAAAAAGAGTTCAACTGTTAGTCCTAGCAGTAGACCTCGAGTAGTGTTATCAGAATTGAAGCCAGAAATTAACTTAGATTCCGCATGTCCTCAAAATTGCGATTTATGCAGTACTCGAATTATAGATTTGATAGATTCCTACAATAAAACCGGTGACGTAAAAGTTTTTAGAGATGCAGATTGTGATTGTAGGGAAACTTATAAAGCGTATGTTGATTCTGTAGAAAAAGACATGGGGCGAGTTTCCCTTTTGGAGAGAGTCAGAGATTTTTTGGATGGTATATTAATAGAAAGTTGATTGAGATGCCAAAGACATATATCAACCATTGAAGACTTTTCACTGAAACCTATATATTTCATAAAATTTTTGAAGTAAGGATAAGTTTGCGATAATAATACGGGCTTTTCTAAGCTCTTATAAAATCCCACATTGAGTCTCCATAATTTGATTGAAAATTCCAACTCTTCCGTAGGAGGTATCATTGCTCTACTGCGAAGTGAAACATAAGGCAGTAGATAAGGAACTCGGCAAATTTCACCGTCTGGTAAAGTTACCACTAGCCCAGAATCTTTTGAACCAATAATAAAGTCTCTTAAATCTACTACATCGATCAAATTGAAACTTTTTCCTGGTACGTACTTGCCCGTCTTTAAATCTTCGTGTAATAGCTTCAAGGTACTTTCTATCTTTATTCTCCGGGGTAATAGCGATAAAACCTTTCCTCCTGTATACCCGGTCGCAACATCATCATCCACCAAAACATATGTTCCACTTGGGATATCTGAAATTTGCTTATCAACTAAGGGGTATCCAAGTCTACCAATTACAGCTCTTGGTTCTAGCTGTCCGTCACAGATATCAAAAAGCCTGGATACATATAATCTGTACCCACCATTTGTACAAACATCCATGTTTATTACTTTTTTAGATTTGTTGAGTACGTTGATAAAATTTTGTTGTGATTTTAGATTTACGACAACTATTGAGTCTTTCGAAAAAATGGCTTGCAAATAGTAGACGAAATCATTCAAAAAACCTCTTTTTGCTTCTAGAACTTTTTGTTCACCATGGGATTTTGATAGTTTTTCAAGGGCCCAAAGGCCATCATTTCTTACAGCGTAAATTTTTTTTAAGGAGTCGTCACTTTTATAGAAGTTTTGGAAACTTATTTTTTTTCTCAATTCGCTTGAGGAAATACTTGGCTTCGTCCTAGATTGAGATGTAAAAATAATGTTTTTGGGTTTTGCTATTGGAACTTCGCGTGCAACATCCTCAAGTTTACTTTCGTAGCCCTCTCTTTTTACACAAACGCAACTGCCTTTATCTATAAATGCTCTCGAAAAAACAGCATTATCACTACCGAAAACATAAACAACTTCAATTTTTAGTCCCAAATGAAATTGAAGATAACCCTCTAGTCTTAATATTGCATCGGTATAAGTTATCGGCACCTTGTTATATCGCGCTTCCCATGTGTCAATCATCAACCAATCGCTGTCACGGATTGCTTTCTCGCAAAGATCTATTCGCGAAGACGAATCAAGGTTTAATGAATCTGTGTATTTATTCCATACATATTCATCATGTGATGGTGATATATAACCGCCAACAACGGTTTTATTTAATTTCTCAACCTCTAATTTTGCGAGTTTCATCATTTCGATATGCCCCGTGTGAACGGGCGAGAATCCACCGGTAGAAAACAAGACAACTGGGTGAAAACGCTTGTCTTTTTTATGCCGCTGCAAATTATCCGAAATTTTCTGAAAAGGGGTGCATAACCAATTATGGAAATCTAATTTAGTAAGCGATCCTGGTTCAAGTCCATCATCAAAAAATCCCGCTTCAATTACCGATTTTATGCTTTTATAAGCAAAATAAGTTTTTGAAAGAAATGGGTCTCGTAATATTTTCCACGCAAGCCTGAGATCGTTTATTTCGTACTTATTTTCTTTTTTTAACCTTAGATAAGCAAGATCCAATTTAGAAGCAACATCAGTTCTTTTTACCCCAAACAACTTCCAGAGGTCTTCATTATTTTTTATTTTTAAATACATTAGTTCTCCCAACCCCCTGGAACAAACCTCTTGTAGATATCGAAATGGACAGAAGGCGATTTGCCCAAATATTTATGCCTGTTGTATTGATGTATTTTTTCTAAACGCTTAGATAACTTTTCAAATTGTTTCTTCGACTTTGCGTTTAGTTTTTTAGAAAATTCTATCTTTTCTTTTCGAGTAAATGTTAGGTACGTGATATATAATTCCACAAACTCATATGTTGTTCCAAATACTTCTTCATCTGTTCTTCCATCAAACATATCACCACTTGGTTTTATATTGATAATTTCCTCAGGAATATTTAAGATTTTTGCAACTCGACACACCTCACTTTTATGAATATCTGAAATAATTTGTAAGTCTACCATCCCATCTGAGGCTTTGCCAAAATACCCTAGATAAGCTCCTTCATCACGATTTGTAGTTCCACAGACTACTGCAGGAGAATTTGCCTGATTTAAAAGGCTAGTAATATAATAGAGAGTCGGCGTTTTTATATAAGCCGCTAACTGCCCGGCTGCCCAGTTTTTGCCTTTGAGATTAATTGACTTATCTATTGTGTTTTTAAGAACTGTGTGGCTCTTTGTTAAATCAACAACAATCTTTTTTGAATTGAAATACTTCGCAATCTCCTCTCCTCTTTTTGAAGCACCTTTTTGATTGGTTGCCGCTAATGGAGAAAAAACAGGCATCAAGATTGCATAAATATTTTTAATAGGTGAATTTTTGTGACGCGAGGCATTATGAACTATTCCCAAAACTACGGCAGAGTCAACGCCTCCGCTTACAGCAACAACACAAGACTTTAGTTTAAAATCACTCATGTATCGATTCAGCAACATCGATTTATTTTTAATATAAAGCTGTGGATTAAAATCTCTTTTTGCACGAATAATAGTAAGGACATCAAGTAATCCTTGCTCCAAAGTTTTTCCTGTTTGGGGATTATTAATTCTCATTTTTGTAAATTGTAGAATGAATCTAAAAATTTACCAAGAGAGTATTATCCTGAGGTTCTGACATATCCATACCCTCCACCCTCTGAAGACCTACGAGGCGGACGAGGGGTAGGCGGATTATAAGCAGGAGATGAGGATGCAGAACTTGACGATCTTCTACTTCGACTAGGGCTGGTCACCTCTTCCTCCTCTGCTACTTCTTCTTTTTGCAGTGCCGCGATCAGGTCTATAGCACCCTTATGAACTTCAACAATTGATACCAAAGACTCTGTACCGTCCCTGGCACTTTTCAGTGGAATTGTGATCGAGTTATTAACTGGGTCTTTATCGATATTTGCAAAATCTGGTTGAAATTTGCTATCTTCCAGTTGTTTGGGCACATTAATTTTATCTATCCCTTTTTTAGACCCAACTACTATTTTATACTGATTCTTTTTGCCACGTGTGAACACAAACACAATGTCTTCTTCCGGATCAAGTTCCTTTCCATTTTTATCTTCAAAAGAAAACGGTATTCTGGCAATTTGCGGTTTTAAACCCTCTCGTATCAAATTTCTTTCTGCAATTCCATTTGTAAGTAAATCAACGTTAATCGAATGAAGTTCGAAAGGGTTTTGGGATTTACTTTCGAAAGCTTGTCGGAGTTTTTCGCGAAGTTCTATAAGTTCTTCATCGTTGGTTAATTCTAGCGCAGATGTAATTCTAAAAAAAAATGCTTCATCTCCATTCTCAATAGAGTCGGCAAGTGCCTTTTTTACTTTTTCTCTTTCTTCTCCCAAGCGTCTCTCGTTAATCCGAATCTGGCCATCAACAATCATAATTGGTGTGTCGGATTCTAGCTCTACTATTTCTGTATAAATTAAACCAGTTAAGAATCTTGGCCCCATCGAAGCCAACGGAATTCCCTCAGTAGGTTGGTCAGTTCCAAGGGGACTATCTGTTACTTGATCTGGGTGTTCTGATTGTTCAGATGGTCTTGGCACAGTTAGTATTTTATCATGAGATTATTATATGCTCTAAAGCTTAACTTATCTGCCAGTCGTGTTGCCATTGTTCAACTTGGACGCCCTTCTTTGCAGCTCTTCCAACCCACTCTGGAGGTCTTGGATTGTTTTTTGACTCGCCTAGTACATCTTCTACTCCGGACGCTTTGATTAAATCCAAAACTATTTCTTGATCTTCTCTATACATTCCTGCCAAATATTCTTGATAAACTGCCTCCATGAATAAATCGTGCCAGTTATCGTTGGTTTTAACCTGCCCACTTCTGAATAACTCGTCAACATCTATAAGGGTCGTTTGGGCAGCTTTTATGCTATCAAGAATCCTTAATAAATTACGTCGAGTGTAAACGTAAGAACCTCCTTTGATGTCCTTTTCTGATCCAATTTTGCCAAGAGACGCTAAGTTTGAAAGATCACCTTGAAAAGCGGCTAACCATTTAATAACGGCATCCACGTTTGGTATGTTTTCAAGATCTCTGTACTCTGTTCTTACGTCTTTTTCTCCCTTATAACGCCTGTTCTGCCAAACTATATCGGGTTGTTCACCTTTGATTAAAAATCTCAAAAACTCTTCATATTCCTTAGTGGTTAATCCTTCAACTATTCTATCTTGCAGTCTGTTTCTCCTTGCCTCGGATTCTTCAAACCTGCCTCCACCGATGCCAAAAGGATTTTGAGCTGCTACATACCAATACCTGCTATCAAGACCAATAACCCCAGGTACAATTCCACCATTGTCAATTATTGATTGCTCCTCAGGCGTTAAAGGTCTTATAATTTCTCCTTCATGTTCGACAATTCTTAATTGAGCCATTCTTTCAATTGCTGAGTTTTCCCGCTCAATAACATTACCCGGTGCTAAATTTGGTTCGTCAGCTCCATAAACGCTGCCATACATCATAGATCCTGCGAGTGTTCCATTTTGCCAGCGCCATTGGATAGTATCATCGAGACCATCAATCCCAAGAGCAGCGGCAATTTTTTTACTTTCAAGGAGCGTCAGAGGTCTTGATTGTTTCTCTGCAGACTCGACAATTTCTTTGAGGCTCTCAGGTAAGTCTGGATCAGCTAGGAGTTCTTTAAAACGAACTGCAAGTTTGGCATCAGCGGGTACAAATCTTCCAATTGTGTCACCAGGATCGGAATCCTTAGAATAATTATGTCTCAGATAACTCCTGTTAGTAAGCGCACAAATCACCTCAGCTGCATATGATTTCGAAACACCTGTAGGGCCTTCGTTTCTAGATGCAATCCCTCCTTTGAGCCGAACTGCCATATCTCTTATCAAAAGAACAGTTGGTGTATCCCAACAGGTAGAGGCTTTTAATAGCTCGATTTTCGGGATGAAACGTCTAGCATTAACATCTTCAGGCAATGGTAACCTGTCTAAAACAACATCCAGAACCCTTACTTGGTTTTCTTTAGGATATTCCTGAATGACTGGGACTTCCCCTAATTTTCGTTCAATGTCTCCCTTTTCTGTCATTTCAACTAACCTTTCGTAAGTCCAACAGGTGGTCTGTGATCTCCCGCATTTTATCTTCTGTATTTTGCTCTGACTCGTTTGTGACGAGGAAGATTTTTGCTTGACTCGGGATTGTAGTGTTTCGCAGGTCAAATGACCCCTGATGAATATCAAACTTGTTTGATTCCCGCAGTTTTATCAGTTGATCGTAAATAACTGGATCAAAATTTACAGAATTTGCGAAAACAACTATTACTTTTCCTTTTGAAAGATCCTCGGCAAGGCTTTGGAGAAATCCGAATACATCATTTTTTTCTTCATGAGTAACTTCCGCATAATCTACGTTCAAAAGACTAAAAAGGTCCCTGATCTGGTTTCTAACATTTGTAGGCGAAATAATTCCCTCTATTGTGTTATACGAGGAGCTGTGAGGGTGTAAATGGAAACTTAGAAATCTAGCAAGCTGTTTTTGTGCGTTCATATTAACGATAGAAAAACTCTGGATGCTTTACCATATACTCCATGATTATAGCAAAAGCCCTGCCGAATTCTTCGGCGTCTGTGTATGAGTTTCCAACCTCATCAAAATTAGCACCAAGAGCTCTCGCAATATCTCTTTTTACTCTTTCATGGAGTTCAGGATAAGAATCATTAACGAAATCGGTTCCTGGACCGATACCAAAGCCTGCTGTTACTACGCTTCTGTCAGACCTTACTTCACGAAGCAAATCGAGTACTTCTTCCTGCGATGTGCTGGTTGGCTCACCATCTGTTAAGGTAATAAAATAATTGTTGTCCAGTGGTAGACTGGACATTCTTCTTTTTAAATATCTGTAACTTGCTTGTGTAGCCTCATATGTAGGTGTACCACTTCCTCCACAATCGGATAGCATTTTTCCAAGTACATCTCTATCTTGATTTGTTAGTTTCTTTTTTCCAAAATCCTTATACAATCTGACTTTTCCTTTGAAACTGTCTCTAAAACCTATAATTGCAAATTCAAGACCGAATCTATTCATTACTTCAGAAAAGGCTGCGACCATCTTAAACGTTTCAAAAATTTTACCTTCCATTGATGGACTAAGATCAACTAAAAGTAGAAATCTATAGCTTTTTTCGGTGGGTCTACCTTTCGCTTCAAAAGCATTATATTTTCTGGGATCTGCCTCCATTTGCATTGCTTTTCTCATTGATGGCCTCAAACCGGTTGAGGAATAGCGAATACTCGGTTCTTCCGTCGGTTCAAAAAGTGTTTTAAATTCTTTTTCTAGTCTTCTTCTGACAGCATCTACATCAGGCATAGATAGGACAGATTGGTAGGGATCCTCTTGAATTGTTTCGAGTGCTTCTTTTCGCCTTTTTTCCATATCTCTTGCAACTCTTTCTGCCTCCTTTTGTTGCTCCTCTTTTGCTTGACTAGTTTTTTCTCCTACTCGCCTTTCTTTGTGAGATTCTTGGTGTCGAGGATCATTTATATGCCCTTTTAGCTTTTCGTTTGCTTCGTCTTCTACATCCTCCAGATCTTCTCTTGCTCTCTGCTCGAGACTGTCTTTCGACTCACTCGAAAGATTATCGTAAGCATCTTCTATAGCTTTCTTTGTTTTGTCAGAAAAGTCGTCCCAAGGAATTCTCATGTCAGATCCATTCTCACTTCGACCATCCTCTTCTCTGCCTTGAGCACTCGATCCTTGTGTTCCCTCAGCAGGTTCAGCACTTTCTTCTTGCACATTCATACCTTGTTCACTACCAGAAGAATCTCCTGACTGTTCTCCTTGCGTTTGTTGCGTTTGACCATTAGCCCCAGATTGACCGTCTTCTCCTGTCTGTTTTTCTTGATCTTTCTCTGCTCTTTCTTGCCCTTGAGGTTCACCAGACTGCTTGGGACCTTTTTGGCCTTGTTGTCGATTAGCCTCTTTTACTTTTTCTCTAATTTCGTCTTGTACATCTTTAGGTAGCGCATCAAACGGTATAACCATAATTTGTCCTCCTCCATGCTGGCCCTGGCCACCACCTTGCTGATCTTGAGAGAGCATGTCTTTTATCATATTGACCATATTCTGGTCTTTTAAGGATTCCTCTACTAATTGTTTATATTTGGGCCAGATCTTTTCTATGAAGACTTCAGTGCTTGCGATAGCTTCTCTCTGAACATCAAATTCATCCTTAGTTGTGGGGGTTATTCGGTAAAACTCATCAAATGCGTCGATCGTTTCCCTAATTGTTCTTCTGACATCCTCATCTGGGATTTCTTCCAAAAAATGTTCTTTGTCTTCTTCAGTCTTGAGCCCATCTGTAAACTCTCTTTTGTACCAATGATGTATTATTTCTCCTCCCCATTGCATGAATTTAGGTACGTACCCTAATGAATTCCGGGCGTCTGCTAGCATGCCTTTGTAGTCTAAGCCTCCTCCAGGACTCAGGTCGCGTTCTATATACGCTCTGATCCAGTCTCTGGAGCCAGGCCTCATACTCATACCGGCTTGGTTTGCTCTGGGATCCTCACAAGCGTTGAAACCAAAGGAAAAACCTGGTTCTTGCCATAAATCAGTAACGTGTTCCGCTCTTGATACGAGTCTATGATTACCTTCATGAGCAGCAATACCTTTGACAACATCCTCGGGTTCTGTCGCCAAGTCCTTAGCATCCATATTTACGTGATTCTTAACAAAATCCCAATGCCAACCACTTCCCCATGGACCAACACCAACTGTCATGCCATAATCTCCACCCATAAAAAGTGCAATTACATCTGCCTTTCTTCTTATAGTTTCGTCTATCTGGGGTTGTCTTTCGGTTTGATCATTCATTGGTATTTATTACATATATTAAATGGCTTGTTGTAAGAGAGCATATTTTCGATGATAATATCGCTGGCTTCTCTTAGATTTTTATTTTTAATTAACCCTGAAAAAATATTGATCCCTGGTGAAATAAAGAGATTACTAACTGCGTAGGTTGGTCTATGTTTTCGAACATCTTCAGTGACTAATTCTAAGCAAATATATCCGAGCCTGGGAAAGCTGTTCATCACTTTTTTAGCAGTTTCAATAATTTGCGGGCTTATGCTGTCAGTTATATTTTCATAATCGTAATTACCTTCGATCAAAACCATCTTTCCATTTTTTACTATTCTCTTAAGGTCGACTCTTTTTGAATAAATTTTTAGAGGTATTTGCAATGGATCATTCGAATTTATTCTTTTAATGTTCTCTTGTTTTATTAGATCGTTTAATTTTGTAACACCATCTACCTTTAAATAAACTTTCTTCTCTAAAAGAGCGTTGTAAAAATGGTTATTTGTGATAAAAACTCGTATTTTATCGTGATTACTGTAACTGTTTACCACCACCTTTATTTTAGAACCTTTTAATATTTCAGTCCAAAAGTGTCTACGTGATAGTACGATTCCCCACATATAAGGTATTGAAGGTGTGAAATCTCCGTAAAATTCATAGCTGTTGCCCTTAAAGTTTATTGAATATATTGCTGTTCCTTTAAGTCTTGTGAATGTGGCGCCCTTATTTAATAACTCTTTTGCGATCTTTTTCGACGCAGTAGGAAGGTCAAAATCAACAATTCCTTGTTTTGTTTTCATATTACGGGAGGAAAAATAACATCTACTATTGCGTTTGCAACATCTCTTGACTTTCCTTTCTCGGGCATCATATGCAAAGACAATCCAGGAGCGCTATTTAATTCACAGACCTTGTAGTCATCCATATTTTTGGAAATATCACTGCATAGGAGATCAATACCCACAAAGGGCACATTTAGAGCATTTAATATTGCTTTTGCAAGTTTTTTGTAAGAAAGATGCATACTATCTGTAACATCGTAACAGTTTCCTCCAGTTGAAACATTTGAATTCTTTCGCAGAAATACTTTTTGTCCTTTTGTAGGAGTCGCAGAAAAGCTTAAACCCTGTTTCTTAAGATGATTTTTAGAAATATCGTCTATTGCAATTTTGCATAAACAAGTATTTCTAGGATTCATCCGTCTATAATTTTCTACTTTAATTAGTTTCCTAATTGTGCTTTTTCCGTCACCCGTTATATTCGCTGGGGTCCTTTCTACTGCGGCGATGAAACCGCTTTGAGTAACAAAAATACGATATTCCTTTGCTTCAAACTGTTTTTCGATGAGGAAATAAGCCGACTGGTTGTATTTCGATAGGAAAGTAACAATTGCAATTTTGAGATCCCTAACACTGTTAATATCCATAATCACGTTTTCACCATGAGAACTAATAGTTGGTTTCACTACAACAGGAAAGCCAATTTCTCTTGCGTAGGTAAGTGCTGTTTTTTTGTAGTCTCCGTCAAAAATCTCGCCAGTATTAACCTTGAACCCTTTACTGCTTAGAAACTTTTTTGCATAGTATTTATCATCAATAATGATTCCTTTAGTAAAGGGAACCAAATTAGTGTAGATGTCATACAATACTTCCTTGTGTCCCTTGTAGCTTGCTTGGACGAAGTTTGTTTTTCTAATTGGTTGCAATGCCACGCCTCTTTTTCTCATTGCTTCCAGCAAGAGCCTCGAATTAAATGAATGTTTTTTAAATAAAACATCAATACTATCCATAATTTTCCTAAAACGTACGCTTGATTATAGTATAGTCAGGGTTCAATTCAAGAATACATAAAAAATACCCGAAGAAAGAAAGTCTTAGGGTTGAATTTATTAATTCAGCAGACGGAAAAAAGATCCAACTTTGAATTTCTCAGTTTTCTTTTGCAGTTGTTCTATTAATCAAAAGAATGTAAAAAATTGGGGTTTTGAAAAAATCCAAAATCCATATGGACTGGAATGTTTCCGGAACGAATTGATGACCATAAGCAAAAGTATCATCTTTAATTACGTTCCACTTTAACTCTTTGGCCATTTCGGTTAACCCAAGCTCCTTATCTCTTTTGGGATTAATCCATACTATTCTTATAATCCAATCTTCAGGTATTGTTTCGCCAAATTCGTGATAAAAAAGTCCTTTTATTATTTTTTCAACTACAGAGTTTATCCTCTTATAGTCCAGGTCGCTTACTCTGTACATAGTTTTCGGGCCCAAATAAATACCTGACTTGGTATATAAATTGACTTTTTTCATTTGACTAAACATCTGAATTCCAAGTGCAGGCTTTCTTTTTATAGAGCGGGAAACTTCATTTTCCATCAGCTTTTTTGCATGATCAGACCTGTCCATAAGAAATCCTGCAAGGAATTGTCTGAAGAAGTCCTCATTCTTTTGGAAGTTTTTGTTACAGTCACTGCAGGATGGAACAGTTATAAGCCGATTCTCGGGCACACCTTTGAAAAATTGTTTTGCAGGTATATGTTCTCTAGTGTTAGCGGGGTTTCCACAGAATACGCACGTTTTACTTGTTTGCATTGGTGTAGTATATCAAACGATATCAAGTCTTTTTTTTTGAGACACCCTTTTTATAATCGCAGATTACATCTGCTCTTGTATCGCAAGAGCGATATACTGTCTCATTTGTCTCATTTAGCCTCGGAGTGAGACACTACCGGACGTACTGCTATAGCGATAGAATGGGGTCAGACCGAGCTGCTCAGCACGACTGTGCAGCCCAAAGTGACCGACGTGTGTAAGTAGCCTGAATTGGCTTGCTAATTTTGTAATTTTCCCCCAAACATTCGTACCACACGCTCGCAATCCACGTTTTCGTTACAAAGTTTAAGATGAAACCAGTGATATAATATTTTCAATGGAAACAGGAGAATTAAATGCACCTTCTTTTAAACAACAGTTCAAAAGCCGTGAAGAACTTCATTTTCCGGAAGGTAAAATAACGGTTGTTGACGTTGTTCCTAGAGTCTTGTCAGACGAAACCCCAGTTCTACTTGTTCCTGGATGGTCTGAAAATTATGATACGTATAAGAAAACTTTAGCTGTTGGTTTTAATGAGGGGCGTAGAATTGTAACAGTTGGACAATCAGGAAACGGTCAATCTCCAGAGAGTCAAGAATATCCTGAAGAAGAACTTAGAAAAGCGCAATTACTTCTTAATGTGCTAGGAAAGAAAGGAATTGAAAAAGCAGATGTTATTGCACATTCCGAAGGAGCCATAAATGGCTTAATTGCAGCGATTATGAAACCATACCAGTTTCGCAATATTGTTCTTGATAAACCCGCGGGATTCATTGGAAAAGACACAAAAGCTGCCTTAACAGGACGATTTATAAAACTATTGCTACAGGAGATAATTGCCAGACCAATTCTACTTACGGATTCGACTAGCTCAATAAGGGCAGGCGCAAGAACCGCTCGATACATTGCAGAGAATCCGCAAAGAGTACTTAAGGAAATGGATGCGTTGACAAGTGTTGATATTACCGAGATAATGACGAGCCTTTCAAATCAAGGCATCAAATTTAGCGTAATAGCAGGGGTTAACGATCCGCTTTTTCCGGTAAGTCGTCAAATTGCAGATATGCGAGAGCATGGTAATGTACCACCTCTAAAAGGCTACTATTCTGTAATTGGTGGACATAATAAGCTTTCAATTGATGCAAGTCGACATGCATCGCTCGCTTTCAATGCGCTTGAAAACCTAAGGGATTTAAAAGATTCTAGTTGATTATTATAATGCTTAATCTGCTCGAAACCGACTTACTCGTTTTGAAGTTATAACGACTAAACAGGTGAGTTATTATAGGTTTTATGTTAAAATACACATCTATTATGTCAATAGAGCATATTAGACCACGAGAAATAATAAACTTAGGACAACCAGATACTTTACTTATCAATGTTCCTGCTACTTTTCAACAGGGGATTATTCCTGACGATGAAGAGCCTCCTTTTGGAATGTTAAGAATAGCTGTGGCAAGCGAAGAGTACGGTTATAAACCAGCATTATTAGACGCTCATCGAGGAAAACTAACTCCTTCTGAAATTGATGATGTTTTATATGGATTAAAGCCAAAGTCTGTAGGAATTAACCCTACATCAGTTAATGTTCCCGAAGCTCAAGAGATAGCTGAATTATGCGCTCATCATGGTATTCCTTTAATTCTGGGGGGGGTACACGCTACCTTAGACCCTTTTACTGCCTTGAAGGAAGATTTCCCAATGGCTTTGGCTGTTGTTAAAGGAAAAGGAGAAAAAGCTATATTGCACATTTTAGATGATATTAAAAATGGGCAACGAACAGAAAAAAGAGGAGTATATTATCAAAATGCTGAAACAAGTAGAAGAGATTTTGCTGATTATTATCCTTTAGACGAACTTCCTTTAATTGACCAAAGCAGATGGGTTGAAAATCCATTAATTGGAGGAACAGTTGGAATTAATGGACAAAATGTAGAATTGATAGAGATTTCATTATATGAAACAGCAGGGTGTCCTTTTCAATGCACATATTGTGCTACACCAGCCCTTGTCGGTAGGAATGATGGATATAAAACATATTATCGTCCCAACATGGATAGGATACTGGCAAGCACAAAATTGGCTGTGGAATTAGGAGCAAATGCCATCCACTTTATTGACGATATGGCTTTTGTTAATCCTGGTCACTTCCGCAAGTTTGCCGACGGAGTTGAAAAATTAAAACTACAAAATCAGCTTTATTGGAGAGGAATGACTCGAGCGTCAATTATTGCCGATAAATGCTCAGATGAAGATTTATCTATTCTTGCCCAATCTGGTTGTTGGCGTATTGCTATGGGAGTCGAAAGCGGCGACGAACAAATATTAAGACGAATTAAAAAAGGCATTACCACACACCAAGTTAGAGAAGCAGTTAGTAAATTAAGAGCAGTTGGCATTCCTCAAGTAAAGGCTTTCTTTATCATGGGTTTTCCTGAAGAAACTCTTGAGCAAATGGAAACTACCCGCAAATTTATTATGGAGTTGAAGCAACTTGGTTTAACAGATATCAGCATCTTTCAATTCAAACCATATCCAGGCACAGAAGAATGGCAACACTTACAACAAACAAATCCTGAGGTTTTGGAAAATTTATATTATATAAGACATGGAGGCAGTACCAATATTGTCAATAGAAAAATAGCTAAAGATGCTTCGTTGCCTGATGATTTAAAAATTGCTGCTGTTCCAAGTAAAATTGTAAGAGAAATGGTAGTAAAAACTTTGGAAGAATTTTATGGACACTAAAGTATTCATATCATATAGCTTTGCCGATAAAAATAAATTCAGATTTTTTGATAAACAGTTAAGAAGATTCCTAGAAACAACTTTTGGTATAGATGCATATTCTTTTGTTTTTGATTTCAAAAAAAAGACAGATAATAAAACCCTAATGAAATTAGCTCTTGAAAAAATTGACGAGAGCGATTTACTTTTAGCTGAATTAACCTATAAATCAATAGGCATAGGGATAGAAGTTGGCTATGCCAAGGCAAAAGGCAAAAGAATAATCTACATGCATCGAATTGGAACAGAATTATCAACTACAACAAGTGGTGTGTGCGATATTAGAATTGAATATAAAGATATTTCAGATTTATTAGTTCAACTTAAAAAGGTTTTAAAAAAACAATATGTTCGATAATCGTCTCATCTACTACTCCCTATAGGGTGTTGGACAAATGGAACGATTTTAGGTTAGCAAACTTCAACAAATACCACCTTCCAACAAAAATCACCTTCCACTTGAACTACGTTGACACCTTTGCTTTATAAGGATGTTTAGGAATTACGAAAGGGTAGGTGCCAAGTCTTCGACTCTGAGGTCTAGCGACCTCGTCGCTCAGACTCGAAGAGCTAAGTCAAAGGGATGATCACTGTGAAGTTTGTTCCGTGTCCCTTACTGCTGACAACCTCGATCTTGCCGCCGTACCGTTTGGTCAAACAGACCCGTTGTTTGGCAAAGACGTAGCGTTTTACCTATTTTCTTTGCCAATTTACACCCTAGGCCTGGGGCTTATCAGGATACTTATTCTGTTGTCACTCATCATTTGCACTGCGGTCTATGTACTGCGGGGTAGTCTTAGCTTATCTGCGCTTTTTGGCAAATTCGGCTTTGATAGATTAATTGAAAAACTCGGTAGTCCGCTTGCAAAATTGGTGAAAATTAAGCTGCCGGACTAGGATTCGAACCTAGATAGACGGATCCAGAATCCGTCGTCCTACCATTAGACGATCCGGCAATATATAAAATCTTGCCCACAAATTTTATCATTTTTTTTCATTCGATACACTTTTTCCTCCGTCACCACTAAATTCATATTTAAATCATGTTTTTCTTGAGGAATCTCATCAACAATTTGGAAATCGTAAGCTAGACCAATTCTTAAGGCCTTGGACTTTGAGAGAAGTTTGTCAAATACCCCTTTGCCATAACCAAGACGCACGCCGGATTTAGAAAACGCTAAACCCGGCAAGATGGCAACTTCAATCAGTGACGAATCGAAAGGCTCAATAATTTGCGGCTGAAGAATTCCCTTTGGCCCTTCTTCTAAATCTTGCCAACTGGTAAATTTTGCAAATGAATAATCATCATATTTTTTCGAGAAAGCCGGCACAAATATATTAGCTTTTTTTTGAAGTAAGTCATCGATTATATCTCTGGTATCAACCTCATTATTGATCGGTAGATAGAGGCAAAAGGCTTTTTTGTCAGCAAATTCCCGCACAGAAAGAATTTTTCTGGTAATTTCCTGACTGACTTGGGTAATAAATTTTTTGGAAAACCTTAATCTCTTTGTAAAAAGAATATTTCTAAGTACTTTTTTATCAAAATTATTCACAAAAGACCACAGAGTAAAAAATTTGTACTTGAGCAAATTTAATTCTCAAAATACACATCTGCCTACTTTTTAGCGGTTTTCATTGCACCCGTAGTTTTAGTCACTCCTAGTTCAGCTAGAGTAACAACTAAGGCCAGAACCAGCACCCAAAGAATATTGGAAATTCCCAGGGCAGTTACTATTGCCAGTCTTTTTATAACCCAGATGATGACTGCATTGGCCACAAAGAAAATCGCCGGCCAGATATTTTCGTTTTTTATTTTATAACCACTTCTTTCAACAGCGAAAGGAACTAAGTAAATCAGTAAAGTTAAGATAAATCCCGAAATAACTGCCGCCAGTGGGCCTGAAAGATTGTTATTTCCCAAAACTACATTATTTCCCAGAACTGCCGCCGCTAGTAATAAAACAACCGAATTGGCCACCCAAAAGCTTAAAAAATTGACCGCCTTTTTTTGATCCAAAATTATCACCTCCTTATCTAGTAAATTTGCTTCTAACTGTTAGAATAGATGAATTATCTCTGTCAGTCAAATGCATCTTAGGAAATTGTTATTTATTTTTTTGATAATAGTCCTACTACTTATTGCCTTTTTGGTTTTTCGATTCAAAGGAGCTTTGCCTGCTGTTTTGCCGCCACAAGAAAGACCAAAAGCAATGGTGGTTGATAACGAACTTGGTTTGAAATTACCTGAAGGATTCAATATAGAAATTTTTGCCGAAAATTTAAAAAGTCCAAGAGTCCTTACATTTGACAGTCTTGGTACTTTACTTGTAAGTGTCCCCTCGGAAGGAAAAGTTGTTGCTTTACCTGATAAAAATAACGATAGTAAGGCAGATGAAATTATCACTCTCATCCAGAATTTAGATCGTCCTCATGGGTTGGCAATCCAAGACAGCAAGCTTTATGTAGCCCAAGTGTCAAATGTCCTGGCATTTGATTATGACAGTCAGAATCTCAAAGTTACTAATCAGAAGTCAGTCGTCGATTTGCCTCCGGCAGGTCGTCACTTCACCAGAACCATCCGCTTTGGTCCGGATGGTAAGCTTTACATTGCCGTTGGTTCCACTTGTGATGTCTGCGTCGAAAAAGATGAGCGAAATGGTACCATTCTGCAAGTAGATTCCCAAACTGGCCAAAGTCAAATTTTTGCCAAAGGCCTTCGAAATAGCGTCTTTTTCACTTTTGATCCCCAAACCGCCAAAATCTGGGCGACTGAAATGGGTCGCGACTTTTTGGGGGATAATTTGCCGCCTGATGAAATAAACATTATTGAAGAGGGTAAAGATTACGGTTGGCCTTTTTGCTATGGTAGGCAAGTTCACGACATTAATTTCGATAAGAAAGTTTACGTTCAGATTGTTCCCCAACCACCATGCGGCCAAACCGAGCCGCCAATTTATGAAATTCCGGCACATTCCGCCCCACTGGGATTGGTATTTATCACCTCAAGCCACTTTCCAGATGATTGGCAGGATGATTTGCTGGTTGCCTATCATGGCTCATGGAACAGATCCACTCCTTCCGGTTATAAAATAGTCAGGCTAAAAATAAATGATGAGAAAGTTATTAGTGAGGAGGATTTTATTTCTGGTTTTTTACCAGCTTCGCCCACAGGCGAGCAGGGGACGCAGACAATTGGCCGACCAGTTGACTTAATATTCGATAAGGAAGGTAGCCTTTATATTTCTGATGATAAAGCAGGAGTTATTTACAAATTAGCCAAAAGATGACTAGGTTTGACTTTGACTTACCGCATATAGTAGATTGAAGTTAGATTATGGTTACACAAGAGCAAGTTGTTGAAAAATTAAAGGCTTGTATCGATCCGGAACTTGGGATTAATATCGTTGATTTGGGCCTAATTTACGCTGTCAATATTGAAGACAGTCGGGTTAATGTTTTGATGACGATGACTACCCCAGGCTGTCCACTCGATTCATATTTTGTGAAAGATATTACCACCAAGGTTAAAAGTCTTAAGGGTGTTTCCGGTGTTTCCGTTGAAATGACTTTTGACCCTCCTTGGAGCTCCACCAAAATGTCCGATGAATCAAAAGAGTTCCTCGGATTTGTAAATTAACCCCTTGACTTCGGGTTTTCTTCGGTCTAAAATATGCCTGTTTATATATAGTTTGGGGTGAATTTTTGGGGTCTTGACAAGGTCAAGATATAGTGTCAATCTGAAATTAGACCACAATATATTGTGCTTTTGGCGGTTTTGTGAAATTTCAGTCTGCAGCCCAAAAGCAAAATTTTCAAAAAGGGCAGTTTAAGTAATTTTGTGAAGTGATAGGAAAGCGGGGTCCCCAAAGTGAAGCTTTGGGGTGAAAATGTGATTTGTCCGTTTTGTTCACACGACTTTACGCGGGTTATTGATAAAAGAGAGGGTTCTAGCGGAAAAACGACCAGAAGAAGGCGTGAGTGTCAGAAGTGTGGTCGCAGATTTACAACTTTTGAAAGAGTTGAGACCCTAGATCTTTTAGTTATTAAAAAAGACGGCAAAAGAGAAATTTTTGACCGGCTAAAGCTAAGAAGCGGCATTATAAAATCATGCGAAAAGAGGCCGGTTTCGGCAGAAGAAATTGAAAGAATCGTTGATGAGGCAGAAGCGGAGCTAAGAAAAATCAACGTTAGTGAAGTTTCAAGTAAAAAGATCGGCGAGTTGGTTATTAAAAGACTAAAGAGACTGGACGAAATTGCCTATATTCGCTTTGCCAGCGTCTATAGACAGTTTGCCGATCTTTCGGATTTCGAAAAAGAGCTGACGAAATTATCAAAAGGCTTACCTGCCAGTTCGCTAGGCAAAACAACCAGAAGGCAAGGCGTTAAAAGCAAAAATGAGGAAAGTTAAAAAATCAAATCAAAAATTCACCAGAGTTGATGCCCGCGGAGTTGGCCGTAAAATTCCAAAAGTTCCGGCTAATCTTTTTGAGCCAGCTTTATCCGAAAATGCCGCTTATATCGCCAATACCCGTTACTCTTTTCGTAATGACAAAGGTAAACCAATTGAAAGTCCAAAAAAGCTCTTCTGGCGTGTTGCTTATTATATTGCAGCCGCCGATCGAATATATCATGATGCCAAAACACACCGCAAAACTGCCAAGGAATTTTATAAGTTGATGGCAACTCAACAATTTATTCCCAATACTCCAACTCTTGTTAACAGCGGTAAAGTTGGTCAGTCGCTTTCTGCCTGTTTTGTTTTGCCTGTTGAAGATGACATGGAATCAATTCTTAAGACCATGCGTGATATGGCAATGATTCATAAAATGGGCGGTGGAACCGGCTTTTCTTTTTCCAAACTTCGTCCAAAAGACGATATTATCGGTACTTCAAAGGGAAAATCCACTGGGCCGGTTGCCTTTTTGCAGGCTTACAACGATGTAACTTCGCAGATTAGACAAGGCGGAGTTCGCCGCGGCGCCAATATGGGAATTCTACACTATACCCATCCGGACATTCTGCGTTTTGCGGTTCACAAAATTGATGAATTTTCACTGACTAACTTTAATATCTCCATCACCGTAACCGAAGATTTTATGGAAAAAGTAAAAGCAGACGCCAAGTTTGTCGAAGACACTGAGCACGGTCGAGGTGCGGATGGCGAACTGGAGGTCGATGAGATTATAGAAGAGATTAAAGAGGCATATACAATACGGGATCTTGACCTTAAAAATGTGCGAGTTGAAGAAGCAGTCAGTAAGCTTTATGAGGCGTGCCGAACTACCCATAAAGGCGAAGGCTATAATCTTGTTAATCCCCGCACCGGTGAAATTACGGATCGTCTAAATGCCAAAAAAGTATTTGATCTGGTAACCAAATTAGCTTGGCAATACGGAGACCCGGGCATGGTTCTAATTGATAGGATTAATAATTCCAGGGCTAATCCCACTCCAAACTTAGGTCAAATCGAGGCAACTAACCCTTGCGCCGAACAGCCGCTTCTACCCTATGATGCCTGCACACTAGGTTCAATTAGTCTTTCAAAATTTGTCAAAGATGAGGCATTGAATAACTTACCAGAAGAAAGCTTGTCCTTTGAAGCGCGGGCGTTGGAGGCAATCGATTGGGAAGGATTAAGACAAGCAGTTCACACGGCCGTCCATTTTTTGGATAACGTTTTAGATATGAATGAGTATCCGGTTGCCGAAATAGACGAGATGACTGCCAAAATTAGAAGGATTGGTCTTGGAGTAATGGGTTGGGCTGATATGTTAGTCAAACTTGGTATTGGCTACAATAGTCAAGATGCTTTCTTATTAGCCGAGGAAGTAATGAGGTTTATCCAGAGGGAAGCCGATAACGCCTCTTGTAACTTGGCCAAAATCCGCGGCGTCTTCCCGGCATTTAAAGGCTCGATTTACGATAAAACCGGTGAGATTCGTCCCAGAAACGCCGCCAGAACCACTATTGCTCCAACCGGCACCATTTCTCTTCTTGCCGATTGTTCCAGCGGAATCGAGCCTTACTTTGCCCTTACCTTTGCTAAAAACACTATTGAGGGCAAAAGGCTTTTTAATAGCAACCCTTATCTTTTAAAGGTTCTTAAAGAAAGAGGGCTTGATTCTGAAGAACTGCTTGCCAAAATTGAAAAAAATCGCGGTTCCATCCAAAACATTGATGAATCCCCCCAAGATCTTAAAAGAGTTTTCGTCGTTGCCGGCGACATTAAACCCGCCGATCATATCCGGATGGAGGCGGCTTTTCAAAAATACACCGACAACGGAATTTCCAAGACAATTAATTTTCCCAATGAGGCAACTGTTGCGGACGTTAGAGAAGCTTACTGGTTGACATACGAACTTGGCTGCCGAATGACTACTATTTATCGGGATGGTTCAAGAGTTAAGCAAGTTTTGGAAGTTAAAAAGGACAAATCTTATTATGATCAGCTTGCCCCGCACCATCTTAGAGTAGGGTTGAGAAGTGGAAGTTTTGTTCAAGATGAAAACCAGCCGCTTGTTCCCAAGAAACGACCGACACCTCAAGAGGCTTGGGGAATGCGGGTTCGCAAAAAGGCCGATGTCGGTTATGTTTATACTTCTGTTTTTCGAGATAATGACGGTGCACCTGTTGAAGTTTTTGTGACTATCGGCAAAACCGGCGGTTATGTTGCCGGTGCTGCTGAAGTTACCGGTAGGCTAGCGTCGCGCGCCCTAAAATACGGCGCATCTCTTGAAGAGATTGCATCTGATTTGGTGGGAATATCCTGCGGTACGCCCTACGGCATTGGTCCTGAAAGCGTACTTTCCGCCTTTGACGCGGTTGGTAAGTCGCTTATGGAAATAGCTCGTGCCAAACAACTCCAGCTGCCGGTTATTGAGCAAAGCAATGAGGAACAAGTTGTAAAAGTTGTTAAATCACAACCGTCAACCCAGATAAATGGCGACCCCACCAAAGTCTCTCCAAACGGCCAAAGTCCTAATGGCCAAATAGTTGCCGACGGCAAAGCCAAAAAGGTCCAGATGACAATACCAGGTGGTATTGAATATCAAATTGATGCTGGTCTTATGCCAGGTATCCATGAGGAAAAGATTATTGAAAATAAATTTGTAGTCTGTCCTGATTGTTCAAGTCCGGTAGTCTTTTCGGAAGGCTGCCGCAGGTGCATTAATCCTACCTGCGGCTGGAGTAAGTGCAGTTAGGCTTTACTTAAGTTGTAAAGCTCGGTTTTGTAAAAGCACCGAATACATTAAGCAATCTTCGGCTTTTCGAAGATCATTTTTTTGCTTTAAAGTTTCTTCTATTTTTCCTAACAATTTAAGAAGCGCCACATTTTTATTTTTTTGCGACTTTATAAGCCACCTTTTGGCCTCTTGATTGAACCTTTTGGTATTGGCCAAAGAACCCCTTTGAATTGATTGGACAATTCGTTTAAGATCGCTTGACAGTGAAAGCAAGGCTAGTTTTTCCATAGAATTTGAAAAAAATATTTCATCAAGTCTTCGAACATTGTTCTTCTAGTCGGATCTTGAATTTCATTACTGAAATTTTTGTCTTGCGGGCGAATATTGATTATTGAATTATTATCAACCATTAAAGTTTCCAAATCGATCCCGCCGCCCCAAAGATCAGTCTGTTCTGAACCTTGTTTTAAAAGTTCCACTTCATTTTCAAAATGTCTGTTGGCACCGGCCGAACAGATTTTTTGACTGATATCTACAACAGTCTTGATGTAAGTTTGAAATTCCAAAGATACCTGAGCCATTTCTTCTTTGGTAAATGGTTCTTTTTTGGTAATAATCACAGAGTCAATCATACCAGAATTTACCAGTTGAAAATTCTCTTTGCTTAATTTTTCTCTCATTGTTAGACTGAAATTGTGAGAAAAGGTTTTATCCAACCTTTAATTTTGATAGCATTAGCGTCGATCTTTGTTAGTGGAGTTATCTATTTTCGCTTCAAAAATAAAGGCCCAAACCAAACGGCACTCGTGGTGTCGTCGTCAGTCTCACCGGACGCATATTCAGGCTGGAAAACATACAAAAACCAAGCCTACGGTTTTGCTATTAGATATCCAGAGGAATGGTTCGTTAAAGAGTACGGTGACTGGGCAACAGATTTTTTGGCAACCGATTCAAATATTCAAGAAGCATCTCCCTCTGCCATTAAAGTCAGATATTCAAGATCAACCGATAAAGCTGATCTTGCTGGGTTTGAAAAAATTTATAAAGCCAAGGTAGGAGAAGATATTTACGAGCCACTCGATGTCAAATCAATTATTAACAAAAATAAGAATTTTGAAGTTAGTAACTACATGGCAGTCGATTATTTTATAAACAGAAACTTCTCAGCTCTTGAAGGTCCTCGCACCCAGCACAGGCATATTTATGAAATTAATAAAGATAATACGATCATAAGGTTTTTGGCAACTGCCCAGACAGAGAATGAATTCAAAATATTTGATCCAATTTTTCAAAAAATGATGTCATCTCTTAAGTTTTAGCTCTTCCTGATAAGGTTTTTCTTAAAGGCTGCCGCACTCCTATTAACTCAAATTGTGGCTTACAGAAAAGTGCAGTTAATGGGATAATTTTAAAAGCGATTCAAGCACGATTCGAATTGCATTATCTACACCTTTCTCTGCCTTTTTATCATCCGTTAATTTATAAATTGCTTCTGGGTTTTTCTTAACCAGTTCTGGTGGTTCGGGTGTTTTAACTACTAGGATAGCACCAGCTTTTAAGCCTCTAAGTTTTGACACTAGAAATACTGCAGAACATTCCATTTCCGAACTTATAAAACCAATTTTGGATATTTTTATAAAATTTTTCTCAGATTCGTAAAATGCGTCATGTGTTCTATTTAAACCTTTAAAATATTTGATATTTATATTCTTTGCTGAAGCCTCTAAGGTTTTTATAACTTGAAGATCGGCATTAACTTTTTTGATATCCGGTTGATATTCTCTTGTTGTACCATCGAGGCAAATTGTTGAAGTGGGAATAACGATATTCCCAGACTCCATTTCAGAAAGTAGCCCACCGCAAGTGCCTAACCTAATAACGATCCTGGCACCGATTTTTGATAGTTCTTCAACTGCAATTGCCGCACTGGGACAACCAATGCCTGTTGAAACTAACGAAATTGGCATTTTTTTGTATTTAGCATTAGCAATTCTAAATTCTCTGTTAAAGCTTATTTCCTTAAAATCTTTAACGTATCTGGCAACCCTGTCGATCCTACTGGGATCACCCGGTAGGATAACAAATTTATTAATTTTGTTTATTTTTAAATGGGGTTGTATCACAAGTTATCCTCTTCCTCTCCAAACTTTTTCTTCTTGTCTTTCTCCTTTATTGACATGCCTTGCCGCAACAAAAAACCAATCGGAAAGGCGATTGATGTACATTTGTGTATTCTTGTTAATAGTTTCTTCCTTACTCAAAGCTACAAGTGACCATTCCGCTCGTCTAGCAATCGACCTTGCCAAATGGAGTTTTGATCCAACTTTGCCGCCACCAGGCAAAATAAAGTTTTTGAGCACAGGCAAAGAAGCACTCCATTTATCAATTTCCCTCTCAAGTCTTATAACGAATGACTTCTTAATTCTCGGCGCTTTGATTTTAATGTCAGCTGGAGTCGCCAGGTCAGCTCCAAGCACAAAAAGTTCAGATTGAATTCTAAGAAGCTTCTTTACAATCTTCTTATTGTCAGTTATTGTTTGAGCTTGCTCGCCTCGCTGCGAAGCGGGTCGAGAACCACTTCTTGACTCACTGCGCTCGCTCGAAGAATATTGTTGAAGATCACTGATTATTAAACCGATCAGTGAATTCAACTCATCAACCGTCCCATAAGCGGCAATCCTTGCCGAATCTTTACCAACTCGCCTACCACCAAATAGGGAAGTAGTGCCGCTATCTCCGGTTTTAGTGTATATCTTCATGCCAAGATTATATATTAGAGCGCTAGCGAAAATATACATCAGAGTAGCGCCGTTTCTAACAGATTTGACAAACCCTCCCCAGTAGGGTAGGATAAAGTATGTATATGCAAAAGGCAGTCAAACAAAATGCCCTCAAAAGATTAAAATCTGCTCGTGGGCATTTGGATCATGTAATTTCTTTGGTTGATAAAGAAAAATATTGCATCGATATTTTGCAACAATCCTTGGCTGTCCAATCTGCTCTTCGGGCAGTTGACAACGTCATCCTCAAAGGCCATCTTGAGGAACATGTGGCCCATGCTATGCATGGTAAAGATCAGCAAAGGTCGATTCAGGAAGTTGTCGATGTTTTTGAAAAAGCACGAAAGTGAGGTGAAATAAATGTTTGCCGACATGATGCGCTGGGGAACTGAGTCAGGACAAAAACTACCATCTGATGACCGCTATTTTGGGGGTTATCACCCGATGATGGGCTGGATGGGCGCAAACCCTGGGGCTTTTTGGATCTTTGGGATTTTATGGGTAGCTACATGGGTTCTGGTAATTATTGTTTTGGTTGCTCTTGCCCGTTGGCTTTGGAAAAAAGGAGATAAGGTTAAATAACCCTCCTTCGCACAAGGCTTCGGAGGGTAAAGGAGGTGAATAGAATGAAAGAACAAGCATTTGCTAATGCTTTAGCGGCAGTAACCGGAATTGTCTATGTAGTTTGTTCTCTTTCGGTTGCCCTTTTCCCAGGGTTTTCCAAAGTGGTTGGTCAAAGTTGGTTTCATGGTATGGACATAGGTCTTATTTGGACTGGAAATGCCAGGGGAAATTTCTTACTGGGGATAATTTCTGCGGTAATCGGAATGTGGTTGGCAGGTTATATCTTTGCTTGGTTTTACAACCAGTTTGCCAAAAACAAATAAGGTAGTCAAAAAGAAAAGACTTTAATTGGGTAACCCAAAAAGGTTACCCTTTGATTAAAAATAACATGGACAAGAAAGAATCAATAAATCAAAAAGTTTACACCTGTCCAATGCACTCGGAAGTAATATCCGATAAACCCAGCAGATGTCCCAAGTGCAAGATAAAATTAATCTTGAAAAATGAATCAAGAATTATGAATCATGAAGAGAAAATGATCACCCATCACGATTCACCAGTAACCACTAATCAGAAACCAATCACTAAACTCTACACCTGTCCAATGGATCCGGAAATAACCTCAAAAGAGCCCGGCACTTGCCCGAAATGCGGCATGGATTTAGTACCAATGGTAAAAAACGATCATGACCATGAAGGCCACTTGGGGATGGAGGAGGATTTCAAAAGAAGATTCTTTATTGCTTTACCTCTAACTCTGATAGTCCTTATCCTTTCACCAAAAATTCAGGATTGGTTTAACTTCTCAATTCCCCAATTTCCCGGATACAACTTAGTTCTTTTAATTCTGACTTCAATTATTGTTCTTTACTGCGGCTGGCCGTTTTACAAAATGGCCAGGGGAGAGCTAAGAAAGAAAAATCCGGCAATGATGACTTTGGTTTCCCTTGCAGTTTTGTCTGGATATTTTTTCAGCATTGCTGCCACCTTTATTTTTAAAGGTGAATCACTTTACTGGGAGATTTCAACTTTAGTTTTGGCTTTTCTTTTTGGGCATTGGATGGAGATGAGAGCAGTTCGCGGTGCAACAGGAGCGCTGGCAGAACTTGCTAGATTGATTCCCCCAACAGCCCATTTAATAAAAGGCAATGAAATTGTTGATGTCCAGACAGATCAGCTCCAAAAGAACGATACCGTTCTGGTTCGACCGGGCGAAAAAATTCCAATCGACGCAGTAGTCATCGATGGCCAAAGTTCCGTGAATGAGTCTATGGTTACAGGAGAATCAAGACCTGTTTCCAAACAAAAAGGGGATAAGGTAATCGGCGGAACAATTAATAACGACGGTTCATTAACTGTTAAAGTTACAAAAACCGGGGAAGAAACGGCAATTGCTCAAATAATGGATCTCATTAGGGAAGCTCAAGGATCAAAACCTCAGGTACAGAGATTGGCGGATAGAGCTGCCGGGTGGCTTACATATATCGCGTTAATTGTCGGCACATTTACTTTCCTGTTCTGGTTTTTTGTAAATCCCCAAGGGACTGTGTTTGCAGGCACTCTAGCGATTACCGTTATTGTTATCGCCTGTCCACATGCTCTTGGGTTAGCAATTCCCACAGTTACTACAATAACTTCAACTTTAGCTGCCAAAAACGGAATCTTAATTAGAGATATGAGAGCTATCGAAATTGCCCGCAAATTAAATTATGTTGTTTTTGATAAGACAGGTACGTTAACTGAAGGAAAATTCGGAGTAAGTGGGGTTATCGCTCTTGGCAATGAATCCGAAAAAGAAATTCTAAAACTGGCTGCTGCAGTCGAAGTCCAGTCTCAGCACTCAATCGCCCAAGGAATAGTTAAAGCTGCAAAAGAGAGAAAAATTGAAATCCCGCAAGTCAAAAATTTTAAATCTGTTCCCGGTAAAGGCGCTAAAGGCCAGGTTGTGGGCCGGGAGATTCTGGTTGGCAATCAAACCTTTTTAAACGAGGAAGGAGTAGAAACCGAACAGTTTGAGAAAAAAATAACCGTCTCTGCCGATCAAACTTTCATCTGGGTGGCTCAAGATAAAAAGGCTATTGGCGTTATTGCTTTGGAAGATGTGATTCGTGAAGAATCGAGAAGAGCCATCAAAGCACTGTCTGCAATGGGTATAAAAACCGCAATGTTAACCGGAGATAATGAACAAATAGCTGCAACTGTTGCCAAAAAGTTGGGGGTTGATACTTATTTTGCCGAAGTTTTGCCTCAAGATAAAGTGGACAAGATTAAAGAACTTCAAAAAACAGGTAATATTGTAGCAATGGTTGGAGATGGAGTAAATGATGCCGCTTCTTTAACCCAAGCACATGTGGGTATTGCTATCGGGGCAGGGACAGATGTAGCGGTTGAGTCCGCCGAAGTTGTTCTGGTCAAAAACGACCCCCTAGACGTTGTTAAAGCCATAAAGCTTTCGCAAAAAACCAATACCAAAATGAAGCAAAATTTGGCATGGGCTACTGGTTACAATGTTTTTGCCATTCCTCTTGCTGCCGGCATTCTTTATTCAGTAGGCATTCTCCTTCGTCCTGAATGGGCAGCTCTATTGATGAGCGCAAGTTCCATTATTGTTGTTTCTAACGCACTACTTTTAGGAAAAGAGAATTTGACAGTTTGATAAAAGAGGTGAATTTTTATGCTTTGGTTTAAAAAGGGAGAAGTCGAAACTGACCCAGTTTGCCTGATGAAGGTGAATAGAGAAAATGCAAAAATTACACAAGTTTACAAGGCCAAAACATATTATTTTTGCTCTGAAAATTGTAAGGAACAATTCAAACAAAATCCTGAAAAATATTCATCATGAATAAATTATTTTTGAGCATTGCGAAAAAATATGCTCTCATATTCAAAAAACATGGCTTTTTAATGGTCTTGAGTTGTCTAGTTCCTATTTTTGCCATTGGTCTTTTTGCGCTCTTTGGGATCAGTCAAAAAAGTCTTCTCATTTTACTTGTACTAGCTTGTCCTCTAGGACATATTCTTTTAATGAGGGGACATGATGAAAAACATCACAAATAATTTGTCGGACTGGAAAATATGGAATTATTGATAAGTGCATCATTTATAGCTTCCTTTTTCGCAGGCGTTGCAGCCTTGTTTGCTCCCTGCTGTGTCACAGTTCTTCTACCCACATATTTTGCATCAATTTTTAAACAACGCTCAACCATATTCTTAATGACATTTGTCTATTTTTTTGGACTGTTGGTAGTTTTTCTGCCAATCGGTTTAGGAGCATCTGCTATTACTCAATTATTCAGTACTTATCATAACCTTATTTTTTCCTTGGGTTCTCTATTTTTGATACTCTTAGGATTAACCTTAGTTTCTGGAATACAGTTTTCATTACCTGTATTTGTCCATCCACAACTCAAAGGTAGTGGTCTAGGATCCGTCTTCGTCTTAGGGATATTTTCGGGGATTGCTACGACTTGTTGCGCGCCTGTTTTAGCTGGGGTTATAGCCTTGGCTGCTTTACCCGCCTCATTTTTCTTAGGCGGAGCGTACACTCTTGCCTATGTTTTAGGTATGGTTATTCCTTTATTTATCCTGAGCGCGCTTCTTGACAAGGGCAAGTTTACCCAGAAGTTTTTCACCTTTAGAAAAACAGTAAGCTATAGCTTGTTAGGGAAGAAAATTCGCCTGACACTTTCGAATCTTTTCTCCGGTCTGATGTTTCTGGTACTTGGAGCATTTATTCTTTATTTAGCCTTAACCAACAATCTGATAACCCACGCTTCTTACCAAGTAAGCATCAATGTATACCTTACTAAACTAATCCAATTTATCGGAAAGTACACCGGAGTGATTCCAGAATCTATTTGGGCTATTATTTTCTTTATTGCATTTCTGACAATTGTCACAATATCAATCAGGCAATTGCTGAAATTAAAAGTAAAAAGCACACCAGGGAAAGAAGGTGATCAAAGGTTAAAAAACAAGTAATTTTTTGGATAATAGGAGTTGTCCTTTTTGTCTCCGCTGTAGTTGCCGGGGCAATTCTTTTATCCGGTAAAAGTCAAGAAGAATCAATGGACCACGGTGCACATATTGCAAGTGATGAGGAAAAATTGAACACACTACTCGGCAAGGAAGCGCCCGATTTTACCCTAACAAGTTATGACGGTAAAAAATTTAACCTTAAAGAACAAAGAGGCAAAAAAGTCGTTTTGTTTTTTACCGAGGGAGCAATGTGTTACCCATCCTGTTGGAACCAGATAGTAGCTTTCGGTAAAGACAATGCGTTTAACAATGAGGACACAATGGTCCTTAACATCATGGTTGATACTAAAAACGATTGGAAGAAAGCTGTTGATAAAATGCCCGAGCTAGGTGCCTCAACCGTCCTTCTTGATTTGACAAAGAATGTTTCAAAAGATTATGGAATGCTTTCACTCCCGTCTTCTATGCATAAAGGGCAGTACCCGGGACATACTTATTTGATTCTTGATAAGGATGGCATGGTCCGCTTCGTTAGAGATGATCCTCAAATGGCGGTTAGAAATGACGAATTGAAAGCAGAACTTGCGAAGATAAATTGAAGAATCTTAACCTAAAAATTATTCAAGGATCAGCCCTAAAGGGACTCTTAGGCACCTCTTTACTTTTAGTATTTTATTTCGTAATCGTAACTTCAATCTCCGGTTGGAACTTTGCGCAAGATCAGTTTTTGCGATTCTGGTATTTTATTTTAGTCCTTGCTTTTGGATTCGGAATTCAAGTTGGATTTTATAGCTACCTTAAAAGCGCAGTCCACCAGAATGTCTCAGCAAAAGTAGTTGCCACATCAGGCGCAACCTCAACAGCGGCCATGATTTCCTGCTGCGCTCATTATCTTGCCAACATTTTGCCAATTCTTGGTATCACCGGATTAATTACTCTTATCACTCAGTATCAGATCCAACTATTCTGGGCAGGCCTGGCCGCAAATCTTACGGGGATTTTGTATATGGCCAATAAAGTTTTTGGCTTTGTTCAAATTACCAGGAGTAAAATTTAGTCATGCGCTTACCAATTCGCCAAATTGTCATTCTTTTGGGTCTAATAGTCGTCGGAGGTATCCTTCTTTCTATTTTCTTCTTTAAGGATAGATTTCTTGGTAAAAAAAATGATTTGGTGAATAATAGCACGTCTTCTCCAGGTCTAACCAGTCTGCTGCCACAAATCAATTCAGAAGGCCCAGTTACTATTAAGGTTTCACCAAGAGACCTTTCGCAATCGGCGACAAGTTGGAATTTCGAGGTACTTTTGGATACACATTCGCAGAATCTAGACCAGGATTTAGTTAGAACATCAATCTTAATTGATGACACGGATAATTGGTTCAAACCGACCGGATGGCAAGCCGTCCCTGCCGGCGAGGTAGAACCACCGCAAGAACATCACCGCCAGGGAGTTTTAAAATTCAAACCAATTTCTCCAAGACCTAAATCAATCGAACTGAAAATACTCAATATAGGTGATATCAATGAAAGAATTTTTAAATGGGAATTATAATGAGTTACAATAATTTCGCCAATGGCAAGAACAATCTCAACAGTTTTAATCTTTGCAGCCGCTTTCGGTTTTGTTGAAGCCGCGGTTGTTGTGTATCTCAGGCACCTTCTGGGAATTGGTTTTACTCCTCCCCATATCGACCGCAGTGAAATTCTGTTTTTAACCCCCGGTGTTGCCTTCTTGGAGCCTCAGACTGCCGTCAAAATTATTGCCGATACCCAGATTCTAAATATTGAAAGGATGCGAGAAGCAGCAACGCTTGTCATGCTTGCAACTATTGGAGGGCTTGCTGGCAAAAAATTATTGGATAAAATTGCTTTCTTCTTTTTAGCTTTCGGTATTTGGGACATTTTTTACTATATCTTTTTGAAATTAACAATCGGCTGGCCAAAGACTTTTGCAGATCTTGATATCTTCTTTCTCTTACCAACCCCGTGGGTCGGGCCAGTTCTAGTTCCAATAGCCATATCGCTAGTTTTGATTATTGGATCGCTCCTTTATCTGATGCGAAAACAGAGCCGTGTTAAAATTAACTCAAGGTGAGTGTTGCCAAATACTTTTTAGTGATTTTAATCCCCTTAGTAATTATTTTGGGTAATTTCCGATATTTAGTCTTTAATTTTGGTTTCTACCAAAGGCTTTATCAAAAAACAGGAGTTTATCAAACCTTCAGCGATCGCGAGATCGCAAATTACGCAACTGACAACCTTTTTGGCTACTTTCGAGGAAAAAATCAACTCGATCACAATTTTTTCTCAACTCAGGCTAAACTCCACTTGGCAGATGTCAAAAACATCCTTAAATTAACATCCAGCTTATTTTACCTGTCTTTGACGACAGTACTGACGATTTCAATCGTTCTTGTTTTTAAAAAACAATATAGAAATCTTGCCACATCATTTTTTATCTCATCAGTCGTCACTTTGATTTTTATGGCACTTTTAGCTTTAGGTCTGTCACGGTCATTCGATTTGATATTCGTTAAGTTCCATCAAGTTGCCTTCAATAACAACTTGTGGCTATTTTCCGTGGATGATAATTTGATAAGACTTTTTCCGCAACAATTCTTTATTTTATTCGCCAACTCGCTTGCTTCAAATATAATCTTTTCTTCCGCCTTTATTGCACTGGTATCAGCCATACTCGTTAAAAAAGTACCGAAATGATTCCAAGAGAAATCTTACTTGGTCCTGTTACGATTCATCTATATGGTTTGATTATCACCATGGCTATTTTTCTGGGATGGTTTTTGGCCAAAAAAAGAGCCCACTTTTATGAAATTTCCAAAGCAATTTTTGATGACCCGATTCTTCTAGTTCCCTTAGTTTTGGCAATTGTCGGTGCGCGACTTTATCATGTAGTAGATTTCTGGGATTATTATTCGCAGAATTGGAATAAAATTTTTGAGATTTGGAATGGAGGATTGGGTATCTGGGGAGCGCTTGTAGGCGCTGTTTTGGGTTTTTATCTAATTTCCAAAATTAAAAAAATTGATTTGGCAAGTATCCTTGATTTAGCATCTCCTTCCTTACTCTTAGGTCAAGCTCTTGGGCGCTTTGGTAACTTTATCAATCAGGAAGGCTTTGGTCCGCCAACAAATTTACCATGGGGTATCTATATTGGCCCCGAGAATAGACCTTCTCAATTTATCAACTCCACCAGCTTCCACCCGACCTTTTTTTATGAAGCAATTTTGGATTTTATTTTTTTCTTGACTCTTTTATTTTTGAGTCAAAAGTTAAAGGTCAAAGGCCAAGTGTTTGCACTGTATCTTATTTTTTACTCTGCTACTCGCTTTATTGCCGAGTTTTGGCGCATTGATACTTGGGTGATAGGGGATATTAAAATTGCCCATGTTATCTCAATCCTCGCTTTTCTTTTAGGTATTAGACTTTTTATCTTGCAAAATCGAAGGGCTTGACATAACTTAGCACTCGTGGTATTCTGACTGCTAATTAAGTCTGACTTGGCTAACCCTAAAGAGATCCGGTATGGTCTTATAGACATACTTGGTACAATATACGGTAGAGTATCTATATCAGCAAAGCTTTAAATTATTGTACTTAAGAAAAATTTATGGAAGCTTTCTGATATTTTTCAAAAACTTAATTATTACAATTAAGTTAGGAAGTTTTTAAAAAATGGCCATTTTCTTAGAACAACAAAAACCAAGACTTAAAAACGAAATCCCTATTGTTCCACTTAGGGACACAGTCGTTTTTCCTTCATCGATGGTTCCTATTACCGTTGGCAGACCCAAAGTCAAGCTCGGCTTAGATAGTGCTTGGGCAAGTGACAGACTTTGCGTTTTTGTCGCCCAGAAAAATCCCCGAATTGAAAATCCCGCCCCTAATGATATTTATTCTGTCGGTACTGTCGGTTTAATAAGACGACTTTGGAAAGTTGATAATGAATATAACTTAGCAGTCGAGGGTTTAAGTAGGGTTTATCTTAAAGAATTCAGCCAAATCGATCCCTATATTGCGGTTAGGGTTGAAGAAATACCAGAACTTACCCAAAAAACCGAAGAAATTGAAGCTCTTTTTAGAAATACTTTAACCAAAATTAAAAGATACGGCGAACTGGGCGGGATTTTAACTCTTGAATCTTCAATTCATATTTTTTCAACTGACGATCCTAATCAACTGGTAAATATTATTGCTGCCTCAATTGATCTTAAAACCCAAGACAAACAGCAAATTCTTGAGATGGTAGATACTAAGGCAAGATTGGAACGGCTTTCGGATTTATTAACCCGTGAAATTAGAATTCTGGAAATATCTTCAAAGATTGATACTGAAACTCAAGAAAGAGTCGGCCGGGTAACCAAAGAAGCAATTCTTCGCGAAAAAATGAAATCGATTGAAAAGGAATTAGGCGAAGATGAAGACGGCAGAGAGATTTCCGAATTTCGCAAAAAGATTAAAGTCGCCGGTATGCCGCAGGAGGTCAGGACCAAAGCGGATAGGGAACTAGACAGACTTGCCAAAATGTCATCTTACAATCCGGAATCCTCATATATTCGCACGTACCTGGAATGGTTGGTAGATTTACCATGGCAGATTAAGGATAAAAAGACTGCCGATGTCGATTTTGCAGCTAAGGTTTTAGAAGAAGATCATTATGGTTTGCCAAAAGCCAAAGAAAGAATTTTAGAATATCTGGCTGTTCATAAATTGGTTGGCAAAATTAAGGGACCGATACTTTGTTTTGTCGGGCCGCCCGGAACCGGTAAAACTTCAATCGGCAAATCGATTGCCAGAGCGCTTTCGCGCAAGTTTATTAGAGTTTCCTTGGGAGGTATTCATGACGAAGCAGAAATCCGAGGCCACAGACGTACTTATGTCGGTGCACTACCGGGAAGGATTATTCAGGGAATTAAAAATGCCGGAACTAAAAATCCGGTGTTTATGCTTGACGAGATTGATAAAGTCGGTACGGATTTTCGCGGCGATCCGTCGTCAGCTCTTCTTGAAGCACTTGATCCGGAGCAAAATAATTCATTCTCCGATCATTATCTGGAAGTTGCATATGATCTTTCCGATGTGATGTTTATTACTACTGCCAACATTTTGGATACTATTCCACCGGCACTTCGCGACCGTTTGGAAGTAATTAGCTTTCCGGGTTATACCGAGGAAGAAAAGTTTCACATAGCTAAGCAATTTCTTATCCCAAAACAACTGGAGGCGCATGGGCTTTCAAAAGAAAAAATAGAACTTTCAGATAGCGCTATTAAAGAAATTATTGCACATTACACTAGAGAAGCCGGCGTCAGAGAACTGGAAAGAGAAATTGCAGCCATACTGCGCAAAGTTGCTAAGAAATTTGCATCACATGCCAAGCAAAAGAAGATCAAAATTATCCCCAAACAGCTTCATAGCTATCTTGGTCCTCACAAATTCTCCAAAACGCTTGCCGAGACGCACGACGAAGTTGGTATGTCTACAGGACTTTCAGTCACTTCGGCAGGAGGCGAACTGATTTTTGTTGAAGTTACACTGATGCCGGGCAAAGGTCATTTAATACTTACCGGCCAGCTTGGCGATGTGATGAAGGAGTCTGCTCAGGCAGCGCTTTCTTATGTCAAATCAAGAGCAAAGTTCTTAGGTCTTAGGGATAATTTTGCCGCCAAAATCGATGTCCATATCCATGTCCCCGAAGGTGCTGTTCCTAAAGAAGGACCATCCGCGGGAATTGCTATCACCACCGCTTTAGTTTCCGCTCTTACTAAAATTCCAGTCAGGCGCGAGGTAGGAATGACTGGGGAAGTGACGCTTCGCGGCAGGGTTTTGGAAATTGGCGGGGTTAAAGAAAAAGTTTTAGCTGCTCACAGAGCAGGTTTAACAACCATTATCTTGCCAAAAGCCAATGCCAAGGACTTGGAAGAAATTCCTAAAAATGTCAAAAAGGACATGCAGTTTATTCTGGCGGAACATATGGATGAGGTTTTAAAAGTTGGTTTAACTCACGCCCTTCCGAAAGAAAAAACGAAAGAGCAAATTTTGAAAAAGAAAGAAAAGATTCTCGGGATTTACTCACCTCCGCCGATAGCAAGTTAAAATTTTTGAGGAATTAGCGCTTGCAAAAATTCCCTAAAATTTGTATTATTCCCAGCAAAGCTTTGCCCATCTAAAATATTACGGTGGATTTCTTAAACATTAACCCCACTTTCGCCCTGCCTTTTGCACTAGCTTGCTCAACAGCGGCTATTTTGTATGGGGTTTTTACTTCATTTAGAATAGTTTCCCAAGATGCCGGGTCAGTTAAAATGCGCCAAATCGCAGATGCCATAGCCGAAGGCGCAACCGCTTATTTAACACGCCAGTATTCGGTTATTGCGATTGTTGCCGTAATTATTTTTGTAATAATCTGGTTAGTGCTTTCTCTTGAAATTGCCATTGGTTTTGCTATCGGTGCAGCTGCTTCTGCAATTTGCGGTTTTATCGGTATGAATATATCAATTAGGGCAAATGTAAGAACAGCCCAAGCTGCCAAGAAAGGTTTAAAAGAAGCACTTTCTCTTGCTTTTGCCGGTGGTTCTGTCACCGGCTTTTTGGTTGTGGGCTTAGCTCTGCTTTCTGTTTCCGGTTATTTCGGAGTAACCGGCAACTTAAACGGATTGGTTGGATTAGGATTTGGCGGCTCTTTAATTTCGATATTTGCAAGACTTGGGGGAGGTATTTACACCAAGGGAGCTGATGTCGGTGCGGATCTGGTTGGTAAAACCGAGGTAGGCATTCCCGAAGACGATCCCCGCAATCCGGCGACCATTGCCGATAATGTCGGCGATAATGTCGGCGACTGCGCCGGCATGGCAGCCGATCTTTTTGAAACGTATGCGGTGACCCTAGTTGCAGCCATGCTTTTAGGATCATTTATCTTTCCGAATAGTATTGGCGCCATTGTTTACCCGATGACCTTAGGCGCAATTGCCATTATTGCAACGATTATCGCATCGCTGTTTGTAAAACTTCCCAGAAATAAAAGCATTATGGGAGCTTTGTATGTCGGTCTGATTATTGCAGCAGCCCTATCTGGTCTTGCCTTTTATCCGGTGACAATTTTATTAATGAATGCTAACGGTTCATACGATCCATTCAATATTTATCTGGCCTCACTTATTGGAATTTTAGTAACAATTTCTATTGTTCTGATAACCGAGTTTTATACTTCCACAAAATTCAAAACCGTTCAAAATATTGCCAAGGCTGCAACAACCGGCCACGCCACAAACATAATTGCCGGTCTTGCTTATTCTCTCCGGTCGACATTTTGGCCGATAATCGTAATTTGTGCCGGGATTTTAATTTCATATTCGCTAGCCAGTCTTTATGGAATTGCCGTTGCTGCTGTTTCGATGCTTTCTTTAACCGGCATCATTGTGGCAATAGATGCTTATGGCCCCATCACCGATAACGCCGGCGGAATTGCCGAGATGGCTAATTTACCAAAAAAGATCAGAAATATTACCGATAGTCTTGACGCGGTTGGTAATACGACAAAAGCCGTTACTAAAGGTTATGCGATTGCTTCTGCAGCGCTGGCTGCCCTAGTACTTTTTGCTGCTTACTCCCAGGAATTAATTGCCCATGGTTCATTTGTCGAATTTACTCTTTCGGACCCTAAGGTTTTAATTGGACTTTTAATTGGTGCTTCACTGCCTTTTCTTTTTGCTTCATATGCTTTGGAAGCAGTTGGCATTGCCGGAGCGGCGGTTGTTGATGAAGTTAGACGCCAATTTCGCCAGTTCCCTGGAATTTTGACTGGTCGCACAAGACCCCAGTACGACAAGGCTGTGGATATCGTAACCAAAAAAGCCCTCAAACTAATGGTGACACCAGCGCTTATTCCCCTTATTGCACCGGTTCTAGTCGGTTTTACTCTCGGCACACAAGCTCTTGGCGGATTACTGATAGGTTCGATAGTTTCCGGAGTTTTTGTGGCAATTTCCATGACCACCGGTGGTGCTGCTTGGGATAATGCCAAAAAGTTTATTGAAGCCGGCAATTTTGGCGGTAAAGGTTCAGATGCCCACAAAGCCGCAATTACCGGAGATACGGTTGGAGATCCTTATAAGGATACTGCCGGGCCTGCAATAAATCCGATGATCAAAATCATCAACATTGTTGCACTCCTTTTAATCCCGTTATTAGTTTAGGGAAAAACTAGACCCTAGACGCTAATTTACTAGTCACTAGTAAATGATCCTTCTTGGTTTTGCAGATGGCGATGTTTCTAGTATTTCTAAAGCTGGGGTAGGGCTTGGGCCAACAGAAGGTTCACTTTCCAAACTGGCCGAGCTTGTTGCAGTTTTAAAGCGATTTTTAATTCCCGGTTTGATATTGTCAATTGTTAGAATTGTATTAATAAACTCGCCAAAAGCAGCATCAAAATTATCATCAAAATTATAACCTTCTTGGTAATTTTGCCACTTTTTAGAAATTGCCGAAAGTAGGACTTCATGCAGTTTTAATCCTTCAGTAGTTTCATCGGCAAACGCGACAACTGATTGATTTTGTGATCTTGCCTTTTCCATTTGTCGCTTCATAGAATCTAGTCTCCCCGAATATCTCCCCAAGCTTTTGCTGGCATTTTTTACATCACCTTTTTCAAGAAGTAGATATGATTCTTTTAATCTTTTTCCGGTAAGAATAAAGTCAAAACGCGCCTTTTCTAAAGATGAGGGGCGAAAAAATCTTGATACCGTTTCTTTTGCGGTAATTAGAAAATAAAGGGGGTTTGATGGTAAGAATCGAAGCGGTACGGTTTTTTCCAAAGCTTCATTAACTTGTCCTTCGCTGTAACTTGGGAATTGATAATCGGTATGGGCCAAAGACAAAGGGACATTTAAGAAAATTAGTAAGAAAAAAAATAGAAGGCAGACTGAAAATATTCTCATAACTAAAAAATTATCCCAAAAATCAGAGATTTTTGGAGTAGCGCTACGGGGATTTGAACCCCGGTTTCGTGGATGAGAACCACGTGTCCTGGGCCTCTAGACGATAGCGCCGTGAAAAATCGATCGCGCCTATTATACCAAATAACTAAATTCTTGACCTACCATTAAATTTGGAATAGAATTAGCTTTCCAAATATCGACAAATATGGATATGGCTCAAAGTTCCAAAAAATTTATTTTAACTCACGAAGGTTTAACCAAGTTCAAAAGCGAATACGAGGAGCTTATTGGGGTCAAGAGACCCGCAGTCATCAGTAGAATTCAAAGAGCTCGGGAATTTGGCGATTTATCTGAAAACTCCGAATACGATGCCGCCAAGGATGAGCAGTCTCTTTTGGAACTTAGAATAGCTCAACTCGAAGAGATTCTTTCAAAAAGTCAAATCATTGAGCCTATTAAGAAAGCGGACTTTGTGGTAATTGGCTCAACAGTTGTTATTGAAATGAATGATGAGATTCATGAATTTACCATTGTCGGATCTATGGAAGCAGACCCAACAGCCCAAAAAATTTCCAATGAGTCACCTATTGGAAAAGCAATACAAGGTCTTCAGGTTGGCGAGACAATTGAGGTAGTTGTCGGTCCTGTTAAGAGTAAGATTAAAGTTTTGGAGATAAAATGAGTGCACCAATAGTTGTTTTCCCAGTTGAAAATCTTAATTTAACGGCTTCTGAGAAAGAAGTCCTCAAAAAACTGATCGAAGCGGCCAAAGCCATTGCCCCTATATACCAAAAACAGGAGAACTCTAAATATTTGGGAGCAAACTTTTATCCCTCCAATGCAACCAGGGAAGAGATTCTTGAAGTTTCAAGACATAATTCAGAAATTCTCTCGCCATACACAATAGTGGAAAGGAACGGAAAGAATAAATTAGTTGCTGTTCCATATCACATAAAATTCAAGAAAGATTTAGAAAAAGTCGCCCGTCTTTTAAGAGATGCAGCAAAACTGACTAAAAAAAGAGATTTCGCCAGTCGTCTAGAACTTCAGGCCAATGCACTTTTGGATGGCAATTATGAGGCTAGTGATATTTACTGGATTACCATGAAACCCTACAAAATCGATATTGTCATTGGACCGATTGACAGACTTGATGACAGACTTCTTTTCAAAAAGGCCTCCTATGAAGCATGGGTGGGAGTGATGGATAAGGATAAGACCAAAAAGGCCAAAATCATCCAGCAGACAATTTATGATGTCCGAAGAAAGATTATTGCACCTTCTGAAAAAGCCGAATTTCTAGATAAAACCACACTCAGAGTGGACAAGACCTTAATATTCTCTGGCCTCTTTGCAAGAGGAATGTTTACAAGCAATAGTTTACCTGTTGATCCCGTCTTGATGGAAAAATACGGAATCGAAATTACCTTTTTCGATACTTCGCTAGATTTTAAATTTAACAAGCAACACTTGCCAATTTTTGAGAGAATATTTGAGAAAAAATTTCAGAAAGAGTACACCAACGAGTGTCTTAGAGAAGGTTCATTTAGAAATGTCCTTTTGCATGAAATAGGACACTCCCTTCTTCGGTATAAAGATTCTGAGTTGAGGCTAAAAGAACTGTTTCCTGTTATCGATGAGCTTTCTGCAACAATTTATGGAATTAAATGTTGTGGGTCCCTTGTACTAAAAGGAATTATGTCTGAAAGAGAATTAGAGGCAATAATGATTATGTTTATCTGCCGGGCTTTTACTTGGTGGATTGATTACCAAACACAGAAATCGGTAGAAGCATTCGCCATCGGCCACGCTTTGGCCGTCAATAATTTTCTGTCAAATGGCGCTCTCAAGGAGTCGAATGGTATTTCATGGCCAAATTTCACCAAGCTGTTCTTAGGCATCGAAGAACTTTCCGATGCCCTAGAAAGACTAATCTCAGTTGGTACATACCAAGATGTCAAAGCTTTCATTGAAAAATATGGGTCTTTTATGATATACTCTAGCTTCAAAAATCGCCTGAAAGGGCTAATTTAAATTATGTCGCGACCAGAAAATGCTAGTAGGGTACCGGTCTCAGAAGGCTTAGGGTGGACGGCACCGAGTCTTTACGAGGGTGACCTGTCACATGGTCGACTCACGGAAGTAGGAGCCATAGATCCCGAGAGATCAGCAGAGATATCTGCGCTAAGCAAGTCAATAATCAGAATAACCGCTGGACTGGACATGCACTTGAGGCAAAAATCCAAGGGTAAAGATTTTATAATAGATGCATATGCCTATCGCCCCAAAGAGCGAGAAATCGACCCTCAAATTACACCAGAAGAAGCAATCCCAGACCTTTGGGCTCATGTCAGGAAAATCGATCAAATTGGCCTTGATAATTTAGCTCCAGAATGGCAAGTGATTAGAGACAGCCAAAGGGCACTTGCAGTCTTTCTTGAAGAAAAAGAAAGGCTCGCCAGAGGTGAACCTAAAACGCCATACGAAGAATACTTGGAAGCAGTAAGCGGATATCAGCCACGCCTCATTCCAACAAATGAATTGGATAAAAATTGGGAAAACGTAATTGAGATTCTGAAGGGCATGGGAGAAGAATTTAATCGAGAAAGTGAGGGCAGTGTAAGAGCAGTTATTAAAAGAAGAAGTAAAGACACTCTCAATACCGATCCTCAAGAAATAGAACGTCTCTTTTGGAGGTTTGATAGGCGCAACCGCAGCCAGTTAGCCCAAATTCTAGGTCCCGAGATCAAAAATGTCAGATTTGATTTTCGTTGGGAAGATACCGATGCCTGGTGGAGATTTTTTGAGGTTATGGGAATTGACGGGGCTAATTATCTTCGTGCAAACTGGAATGAACAACATAGAGATTCATATGATGATGGCTGGATCGAGGTGTATGCAGGACACGAACCAGTGCATTTTATATTTGGAAGTAAAATTGCAAGAGAAATTTCAGAAGGCAGGCTTGATCAGGCAGCCGGGTTATTAGTTATTCCGGGGCCCGTCGGTTTTCAAATGGAAGGTATGGCCCAAACTATTGGTGACGTAGCAGATTATGGCATTACTCAGGATTGTGAGTTAGCAGTTGAACTTTATAGGATGGAAAAAAGGGCCCTCTCAAACGGTCTATATCTGGTTGAACACGGTATGTCTGTCGATATGGCAGCCATAAGAATTAGGAAATTTATGCCACGGTTAACCTTAGATCAAATCCGCAAGACCTTAAAAGAGGGGACTGAAAGACCTTTTGAAAGAGCCTTTTTACCAAATTATGGCATGTCCGATTATGCAATTATGCAGCTCGAAGAGCGCATTGGAAGCGTCAAAGCCTTCTTTGGTTATTGGTTTACTAGGCCGCTCACGCCTCGGCAATTCTTAAACCCCCCGCTGGAAAACTTGGTTAATTTCGAAGGTAGTGCGCTTGATTAACAGGTTCCACCCCCTTTTTTCTTTAGGCCATAGCTATTTCCAGAGATCACCAGCTAAGATAGGATCACGCTTAAGAAAATTGACGAGAGCCACAAGCGAGGCTTATACTCTAAAGCATTATGGAACCACTCGAGAATTTGCGAAAGATTCGCCTTCAAAAACTTGCCAAAATCAAAAAACTCAAAATTGATCCTTATCCTGCCAAAAGCAATAAGAAAAATCCTGTCGCCGATTGTCTAAAATCCATCGGTAAGGTTGTGGCAACTGCCGGCCGCATCATGTCAATTCGTTCTCATGGCGGTTCAACTTTTGCTGATTTAGTTGATGAATCCGCCAAAATCCAGCTCTTCTTCTCCAAGAGTCAATTGTCAATTGTCAATCGTCAATTGTTGGAACTTCTCGATATTGGTGACTTTATCGAGATTAGCGGCAAAGTTGACAAAACCCAAGCCGGCGAAATTACCATTTTCGTTTCCGATTTTAAACTTCTGACAAAATCAATCCGTCCATTGCCCTCAACTTGGTATGGATTACGCGATGTCGAGGAAAGATATCGCAAAAGATACCTTGATCTTCTTTTGAACCCCCAAATTAAAAGAATTTTCGATCTGCGATCACAAGTTATCCAAGCTCATCGTCAGTTTCTCCTTGAACATGGCTACATTGAGGTTGAAACTCCAGTTCTACAATCTCTTTACGGTGGCGGATTGGCCCGACCTTTTAAAACTTACCATAATGCTTTAGGTATCCCTTTATATCTTCGCATCTCAACCGAACTTTATTTAAAAAGATTAATTGTTGCCGGTTTTGAAAAAGTCTTTGAAATTGCCCGGGTTTTCCGAAATGAAGGCATTGATCGGGCTCACAATCCTGAATTTACAATTCTTGAAACCATGACTGCCTATGCCGATTATCAGGACAGCATGGATTTAATTGAAGAAATGACCGAATTTGTTGTTAAAAAAACAATCGGCTCCACCAAAGTTAAATATGGCAACTTGACTGTCGATTTCAAAAGACCCTGGAAAAGATTAACAATGGTTGATGCTGTTAAGAAAGTAACCGGAGTCGATTTTAGTCAGATTGAAAAATTTGCTCAAGCCAAAACTCAGGCCCAAAAATTAAATATCGAGCTTAAGCCTTTTGAAAATTCTGTCGGTTTGATATTGGCCGCAATTTTCAAAGAGAAATCCGAAAAGGAGTTAATTGCGCCAACCATAATCTATGATTTCCCAATCGAAACCTCACCATTGGCCAAAAAAGCAAAAGACCCCCGCTTTGTTGAGCGTTTTGAACATTTTGTGGCCGGCATGGAGGCATCGAACAATTATTCTGAGTTAAACGATCCAGGCGATCTTGCCAATCGTTTTGTCGATGAAAGGAAAAAGGAAAGATTAGGGGAGGAGGAAGCCCATCAGACAGATACCGACTTTATTGAGGCTCTTGAATACGGCATGCCTCCAACTTCCGGCATTGGTCCATCAATGGACCGTTTAGTGATGATTTTAACTAACTCACCATCAATAAAAGATGTCATTTTGTTTCCGACACTCAGGCCAGACCTACCTCCCCGAAAGCGGGAAAAATGACAAAAGAGGAAGCACTCAAAACTTTAGAAGATCTCAAAAATTCTCCAAACATGGTTAAACATGCTCTCGCTTGTGGTTTCGTCATGAGAACGCTTTGTCATCACTTATCCTCTCAATCTTCTGACTTGCCCTCCGAAGCCTTGGCGAAGGAGGAGTCTTTCGATCTAGACGATTGGGAAATTGTCGGCCTTCTTCATGATGCCGATTATGAATTGACTAATAAGTCACTGGACTTACACACCGAGGAAACTACCAAGAAGTTAAAAGAGACAGGTGCCGATCAAACAATTATTGATGCCATCCGCGGCCACTGTGATAAGGCTCCCCGAGAAACTCAGATGGCCAAAGCCATTTATGCTTGTGATGAGTTGACAGGCCTTATCGTTGCCTGTGCTTTAGTTCAGCCTGACAAAAAATTAAAATCAGTCACCGTCGAGTCAGTTCTGAAAAAATTCAAAGACAAATCATTTGCCCGTGGCGCCAGTCGTGATCAAATAAAGACATGTGAGACGGAGTTAAATATTCCATTAGAAGAATTTACCAGCATTACCTTGAAAGCCATGCAAGAGAAAGCAGGAGAACTTGGTCTATGATCGTTATTGTCATTGCGAGCAAAGCGAAGCAATCTAAAAAGATTCTTTCGCTAACGCTCAGAATGACAGAGAGACTGGGATGAACAAGGCAGTTCTTAAAAAAATTCTTAAGGTTTTTTTAACTTTGCAATGGGCAAAGGAGCTCCCTCGGCAAGGTTTTATTGCGCTTGGTTTCAAAAGAAACGAGGCGGATTCGGTGGCCGCCCATTCATGGACGACCGCGATGTTGACCTATATGTTGGGAACAGAGATGATTAAAAACGGTCAAAAAGTTGATCTTAACAAAGCCATTAAAATGGCCCTTTTCCATGACATGGCCGAGACTATTGTCGGTGACGTCGGTACCTTTGTGAAGGGAATGGCCTCTGGTGCTTTTGCGGGAATCGAGGAAGAAGGGCTCAAATGGTTAGTCAAGGATTTACCAACAACCAAAGAAATCACATCTTTGGTTAGTGAATATACTCAAAGAAAAACTTTGGAAGCACGGCTTGTCAAGCTGGCTGACAATCTTGACGCTCTTGCCCAAGCCAAAGGTGTACCGGCAGCCAAGGATGCCTTAAAATATTTTAAGGAGGTTTATCATATAACCAAAATTCCATTTCATAAAACGGCAGTAGGAATGATTCTAAAAGACGAAATCGAACCGGAAAGGAGCTGGCAAAAGAGGTGAAATGTTAGACATCAAATTTATCCGCCAAAATCCAAAATTAGTTTCGGAAAAGTCCAAACAAAAAGGCTATTCTGTTGACATCGACAAACTTCTTAAAGTCGACCAGCAGCGTCGAGAGTTAATTGAGGAAGTGGATCACTTGCGATCCGAACGCAAAAAAGCAGCCGAAGCTCGCGACGAAAAAAGGGGTCAGCAACTTAAAAAAGAATTAAAGGAGAAAGAAAATAAACTCGAAAAGTTAACTGAAGAATTTTACTTTCTAATCAGAGAAATTCCAAACTTGCCGACAGACGATGTTCCTGTCGGAAAAGACGAAACAGGAAACAAACCAATAAGAAAGTGGAAAATACCCAAAAAATTTGATTTTAAAGTAAAAGATTATCAGGAACTAGGGGAGTCATTAGATATCGTTGATACGAAAACTGCATCAGAGGTCTCAGGATCAAGATTTGGATACATAAAGGGTTCTCTTGTGATTGTACAATTCGCACTTATTCAATACGCTCTTGAACTACTTACAAATAAAAGTCAACTTGCCAAAATCTCAGAATATAATCCAAAACCTTTTGTGCCTGTTATTCCTCCGGTAATGATCAAACCTACAGTTTTTGATCAGATGGCAAGACTTGAGCCAAAAGAAGAGAGATATTACTTGGACAAAGATAACCTTTATTTAATAGGTAGTGCAGAGCATACATTAGGTCCAATGCACATGAATCAAACATTAAATGAAAAAGATCTGCCAATAAGATACGTAGGGTATTCAACTTCTTTTCGACGCGAAGCAGGATCTTACGGCAAGGATACAAGAGGGATATTTAGGGTCCATCAATTCGATAAATTAGAGATAGAAAGTTTCACTATTCCAGAAGATTCTAAAAAAGAACAAGATTTTATTGTCGAAGTTCAAGAATATCTTATGCAGGCTTTAGAGATTCCCTATCAGGTTGTTATGATTTGTACTGGAGACATGGGGGTTCCCGATGCTAGACAGATTGATATAGAAGCCTGGTTCCCTGCGCAGAATAAATATCGCGAAACTCACACAGCAGATCTTATGACCGACTATCAATCCCGTCGACTTAATACAAAAGTCAAAAGAAAAGATGGCGGAACCGAATTCGTTCATATGAATGATGCAACAGTCTTTGCAGGCAGAACTCTGCTTGCCATTATGGAAAATTACCAACAAAAAGACGGATCAATTTTAGTCCCCAAAGCCCTCCAAAAATACACCGGCTTTCCCAAAATTCCTTCAGCAAAAATCGGTTGACAATAAATTTTTCATATTTTAATTTGAGAATAGCGAAAATTAAAATATATCAGAGGAGCGCCATTAGTATGACTGAAACCGAGTCAAACTCGGTGAAAGGTGCCAAGGCGACCTGCTGATATACATAATTTGAAATTAGAAGCCTCCGGAATGCTCGCGGAGGCTTTTCTTTTAGTAGTCATTCTGGGGAGTGTAACGACTTCAGAATCTAATCAAGGTACGGATTCTGGCAAGCCAGAATGACAGAATGGTGAGCTTGCGAAGGTACAAGATGGGTTCTATAATAAAACTCCATGAAACAGATTCTGCCCGAGGATGAAGAAAGCCTTTTGAAAAAGCGCAATCGGTTAAAAAAACTTTCCCCAAAAACTCACAAAATTGCCCATGAATCTGGCAGATCTTTAAAAGAGTTATGGAGAAAAATAATTGAGAAAGCAGAAGGGAAACAGAGATCAAAAGTTTAATTTTACTCTTCGAGCGACCCGCCACAACTTCAAAGATGTTGGCGGGGAAGTCGAGAAGTTTCATTAATGTAGTTCTCGACAGGCTCGAACAATAAAGACGATGTTTGGAATTTTAAGTCGATTCTTGGATTCTAACGAAAAACAGATTAAAAAGCTTGAACCGCAAGTTGAAGCTGTCAACTCCTTAGAGAAAAACTTCCAAAAATTATCGGACGAAAAGTTGCTCGCCAAAACCGCCGAATTTAAGCTCCGCCATGAGCGGGGAGAGTCACTTGATGATTTACTGCCCGAGGCCTATGCGGCGGTTCGCGAAGCATCCAAAAGAACATTAGGACAGCGGCATTTTGATGTGCAAGTTTTGGCCGGAATTGTTCTGCATCAGGGCAAAATTGCCGAGCAAAAAACCGGTGAAGGAAAAACCTTAACCGCATCGCTTGCCCTTTACCTCAATTCGTTATCGAAAAAAGGAGTTCACTTGGCAACAGTCAATGATTATCTGGCAAGAATCGGTCTGGGCTGGATGGGACCGATTTATTCTGCACTGGGAGTTTCTGCCGGTTGCATTATGCAGGAGGCGGCATTTGTTTACGACCCGAAATTTGAAGATAAAACCCAGACCGACTGGCGGCTTCGCCATCTTCGGCCAGTTGATAAAAAAGAAGCATACCAGGCCGATATTACTTATGGAACCAATAATGAGTTCGGTTTTGATTACCTCCGTGACAATATGGTTTGGAATCTTGATGAAATGGCTCAGCGAACTCATTTCTTTGCCATTGTTGACGAAGCAGACTCTATCCTTATTGATGAAGCCAGAACCCCGCTGATTATTTCTGCACCTACGGCTCAAGCTACGCAGAAGTACTATCAGTTTGCAAAATTAGTCGGGGAATTATCAAGCGCGACTGATTATGTTATCGATGAAAAATTAAAAACCGCCAATCTTACCGAGCATGGAATACGCAAAGTCGAAAAAAGATTGGGTGTCGAAAATCTTTATGAAAAGGATTTTGCATCTATCCATCACATTCAACAGGCACTTCGCGCCAGAACGCTTTTTCAAAAAGACCGTGACTACGTGGTTAAAGATAACCAGATTATTATTGTCGATGAATTTACCGGCCGACTTATGCACGGGCGTCGTTGGTCAGAAGGTCTGCATCAGGCAATTGAGGCCAAAGAAGATGTAAAAATTCAGCAGGAATCACAAACCCTAGCTACTATTTCATTCCAGAATTATTTTAGACTTTACCAAAAGTTATCCGGAATGACCGGTACGGCGGCAACCGAAGCAGAAGAATTCCATAAAATTTACAAGGTGGAAGTAATGGTGATTCCGACAAATAAACCGATGATAAGAAAAGATCTTTCCGATGTTGTCTATAAGACTACAAAAGCAAAATTTACGGCAGTAGCCAATGACGTAGTGGTAAGACACGAAAAGGGTCAGCCGGTTTTAATCGGTACCACATCGATTGAAAAAAATGAATTTTTGTCTTCTCTCTTAAAAAGAAAAGGCATTCCTCACGAGCTTCTAAATGCCAAGAACCATCAGAGAGAAGCGGAAATTATTTCTCAAGCAGGTCAAAAAGGTGTGGTAACTTTGGCAACCAATATTGCCGGTCGGGGAGTCGATATTATTTTAGGTGGCACGCCGCCAACCGATAAATTAGGAAGACCACAAACTCATGGTCGGGAATTTGAGAAATGGCAAAAACAACATGAGCAAGTTATTGAACTGGGCGGACTTCATGTAACCGGAACGGAAAGGCATGAGGCAAGAAGAATTGATAATCAACTTAGGGGGCGCTCCGGTAGGCAAGGTGATCCGGGATCCGGCCGTTTCTATGTTTCGCTTGAAGATGACATCATGCGTCTTTTTGGCGGTGAACAAATTGCCAAAATCATGACGACATTTAAACTTCCCGAAGATACTCCGATTGAGCATGCAATGGTTGGTAAAGCTATTGAAAATGCCCAGATTAAGGTCGAAACCCACAACTTCGATATTCGCAAGCACTTAGTCGAATACGATGATGTGGCCAATAAGCAAAGAGAAATTATCTACGGCATGCGCCGGGAAAATTTAGAAGCGGCAAAAGACAAGCAGATGGCTCAGAAAATGAAGGATGAAATAAAGGGTAAAATTGAAAGAGAAATTGAAAATTTGGTGCTAATGCATGCACCAGAGGGAATCGCAAAACCAGAACACGAAAAAATCATCCAAGAATTTGCAACTATTATTCCATTTGATGATGCATCAAATGATAAGCTCTTTAAAGATGCTTCAAAAATTAATGATC
>Ga0155937_104_pt1 | contig 10800 bp, 11 predicted proteins | sample RifCSPlowO2_02_FD_107591 | JGI IMG/M metagenome (GOLD analysis project Ga0155937, IMG submission 107591) | Candidatus Curtissbacteria bacterium RIFCSPLOWO2_02_41_11
TTCTTTGGTAGATAATTTGATCTTTGTACGTTGTATATTGGTATGGTTCTTTGGTAGATAATTTGATCTTTGTACGTTGTATATTGGTATGGCTTGCCGCTTTCATCAAGAGGCCAGAGCGAAACAACCAGAGAGTCTAAACTAGAATAATAGCCGTCACAGATAGTGCTGGATGATAATACCGTTTCGCTTTGGCGGATTTGATTGACAATTTCATCAAGTGCCAGCCGGTTCTGGCTGGCGACATCAACGGCTGTAAATTGGTTCAAAAAAAGCCTAAAAAAACCAAAATAAGGCGAAGCAATTAAAACTGAAATTATACCGACAATACCTAAGCCAACTATCAGCTCGACTAAGGTGAAGCCATTTTGACAATTGACGCTTTCCCCCTGTTTGTTACATGCCATTTTCGGTAAATAAACTGACCATTTTAAGTTCTCTGTTAGCATTATTTTCTTTCCAGGTAATTTTCATTATTACTTGTTTTATTTTAGAACTTGTTTGAGAATAGTTGCTAATTGATCTGGTGGCAGCTGCAGTGGGAAGTTTGGCAAGATCAGGGTCACTGATTGAGACGGTGCCGGGAGGAAGCGCGGTAATTTCGGTCCAGGTGCTTTTCCTTAAGAATTCGAGATGCCTGCTGGCGATTTTGGCGGCGATATAGGCGAGATTAGATTTGCGAGTGGCAATGAATGTGCCGGAGGCCGATAAAACTATGGAGACAAAGATTAAGATTAAGAAAGTAGAAAGGACAATCTCGATGAGGGCGAAGCCACTTCTAAATTGTTGAATTGTTGAATTGTTGAATTGTTTTTTGAGAGCTAACAATTTAGCAATGTAGCAATCTAACAATTTAATCTTGGGCATTGATTTTATTATATCGTTTTTTCTGCTAAAATTAACAACGCTATAGAATATCTTGCCCAGGTGGTTCCCGCCTTCACCAAGGTTACGGTGGGTAGGCAGTGGTTGGCTCTCGTAGTTAAGTGGTATAACAGTACCTTGGTAAGGTACAATCCCGAGTTCGATTCTCGGCGAGAGCTCAGGGGTTCGTTTCTGAGCGGAGCGAAGAACTCGCGAAGGCAGTTCCCGCCCTGGGCTCAATCAAGTTGCCGAGATAGCTCAGCGGTAGAGCAATCGTTTTGTAAACGATAGGTCGTGGGTTCGAATCCCACTCTCGGCTCAAATTCCGGCGAGCTGGGATGGCAGAGTGGTCAATTGCAACGGTCTGTAAAACCGTCGCCCGAAAGGGCTCCGCAGGTTCGAATCCTGCTCCCAGCACAGATTTTGCAACCTCGTGTTGCTGAATCTGTGCTGTTGGGACTGGAACGAAGCTTTAGGTTCGATATTGCGAAATACTATTGCAACAGCGATTGCAATAGTTAATGCAGCAATAAGCAGATTCGCCAAAGGCGAATTGAAGATCCTGCTCCCAGCACTGCGTCGAAGCAAGCTCAGCTTGATCGAGAAGTTCTGACGAACTTCTCTTAAGCGCTTCGCTGCTTCTCCTTTTCAAATTGCTTCGCAATTTGATTTTTTAGTGACAATTATTTGATGAAGAACTGAAATATTGGATGTTAAGTTGTGCGGACTTGACTTGATCTGATACAATTGCACAAGTTTAAAATGGACGAACAACAAACACCTACTGCCGGAAGTCCTATTTATCAGGAGTCTCAGGCAAAGAATGCCAAGTGGCTTTGGTTTTTAATTGTTCTAGTCATTATCGGTGCTTTGGTTTTTGCTTTTGTTCGAGGAATTGGTCCATTTTCTCAATTTCAAAAAACCTCCCAAGAAGAAGTTTCACCGACACCGTTTGTTTTGGAAAGTCCGAGTCCCGAGGCGACCGCTGGTGCAGAACTTGATAAAAGTGAGCCGAAAATTAGAGTCTTAAACGGCAGCGGCACAGCAGGTGTAGCATCAAGCGTTAAGGATTTTCTGGAAGGCAAAGGTTATCAAGTAACTTCAATCGGTAATGCTGCAAATTACGATTTTACGCAAACAGTAATTCGCTTCAAGGAAGGATTCAAAAAGTTTGAGGAAGTCTTATTTAGCGACCTTTCCGATCAATATTCGGTAAAAGTTGATAGTGAAAATTTGGAAGCTACTGATTCTGCTGACATCGAAGTAATAGCTGGCGCAAAGTAAGTTCTAGTAAATCCTCTAAGAAAACCAGCCTTTCTAAATCTGAAAGACTGGTTATTCGACAATTTGGAGCATTATTTAGATAATTTCAACCCTACAGAGGGTGCATGGCTTAGCCTTTCTCCGGTGGAATCCAGGTGGGTATCCTACCCTCCAAAGCCAAAGCGTTGGAAGAATACCGGATTCCCGATGTTTTTCCATGAAGCGAAGAAAATCGACTAAGGCTTTTAAGGTGCTTCCCCAGTAGGGTTTAGTTTCCTGTGAACCAATTTAATAATACCACCAGTGTCAACTAAGAAACAAGAAACTGGAAACTAGAAACGAGGATGAATTTTGTTTATGGTTTCAAGTTTATAGTTTTAAGTTAAAAAGGGGCGGCAAAGCCGGGAATTAATATGCTAAAAATTGAGGAAATGATTGGAAAAAGAATCCGACCGACGGCGCCTGTTATCAGTAAAAATAAAAGAATAAAAATTCCATACCTTTCGGTTTGGATAAAGTCATAGTACCAATCCCGTGGTAATAGTCCTGCCAACACCTTGAAACCGTCGAGCGGGTGCACGGGAATTAGATTAAAAACTCCTAGTATTAAATTTAACCAAATGATAATCGAAATCACCTGATAAACGGCATTGATAGTTAGGGAAAGATTGCCCGTAAAATAGAAAAACAGATAGGGAATTGACAAAATTATTGCCAAGACGAAATTAGAAACGGCTCCGGCAACCGAGATTAAGGCCGAATCTCTTTTAATGTTGCGCAGATTAAACGGGTCAAATGGCGTGGGTTTGCCCCAGCCTATACCGACAATCAAAAGGGCCAGGGTGCCAATTAAATCCAAGTGTGAAGCCGGATTTAAAGTTAAGCGACCGGCAAGTTTGGCTGTCGGGTCGCCAAGTCTATAGGCAACAAATGCATGGGAGGCTTCATGGATGGTAATGCCGGCAACCAATCCAACGATAAATGCCAAAGCGATAATTGGGTTGGTTTGAAGAAGGGTCAGGATAATCATGAGTCAGGTCTTAAAATTGTTGGGCCTGCCTGTCGGCAGACAGGTTGTTAGGTTATCAGGGACTATGGTATATTCTAGCAGACTGAAGTGAGAAGTTGGAAATGGGAATGTTGAAAATGAAGTGTGAGGTTAGAAAATCTCAAAATCCCACATCAAAATCTAGCTTCCCACATCACACTTCTAACATCTAATCATGCGTGTTTGTGAAATTTGCAAAAAAGGTTCAATGATACAAAAATCCGGTGCCCACCAGTATGGGGGAGGTTGGGCAATGCGCGCGACAAAAAAGCGGGTGGTTTTTAAGGTTAATCTGCATTCGGTCAAAGTGACTTATCAAGGCAGACGCCAGACAATGCGCCTTTGTACCAAGTGTTTAAGGAAAGTGAAGAGTCAAAGCCAGAGTGAAGAGTCAAAGTCAAAAGAACAGGAAAAAGAAGAAAAATTAATTACACCAATTATTAAAGAATCAAGTCGAGTTGTCTCCGTTTAATAACTCCCCGATAAACTTTTTTGTCTCTGGATAACCGTTAAGGAACTCTTTGGTAGTCATCGGCCGCTTGCCCTCAGGCTGAATTAAATTTCCTGGTAGAAATTTAATAATTTTTAATTTTTCATTTTTAATTTTTAATTTTGTATAGACTCCCGGCCAGGGGTAAAAGGCGCGGATCATGCGGTCAAAGGTCTTGGAATCGGGCGGATTATTAAGATCGATATAGCCGTTGGATTTTTTAATACGTTTTGAAAAAGTTGCCTGAGAGTGGTTTTGAGTTTTTGGTTTGAGAGAACCTGCCAGATACTCAGGTAAAATTTGAATTAAAAGTCTGGCACCGATTTTTCCAAGATATTCGACAAGACTTAAATGGGTATCCTTTGGAGAAATTGTAATTTTTTTCTGGATCAGGATTGGTCCGTGATCAATTAGTTCGTCTAGAATTATTATTGAGATTCCAATTTTTTTATCATCAGAAAGAATTGCGGTTTGGATTGGTGAGGGACCTCGGTATTTGGGAAGAAGTGATGGATGGACATTAATAAAACCGTACTTTGGTGCTATGAGGATTTCTTTGGGAATAATTTGGCCGTAGGCTACAAGAATGGACAGATCAACATTTGATAATCGACTTTTGACATTTGACTCATAAAGATCTTTTGGCTGTAAAATTTCTAAGTTGTTTTTTAGCGCTGTCTGTTTTACTGGTGACATTTGTCTTTCTTGCCCGCGGCCAGCTTTTTTGTCAGGCGCAGTGATTATCAATTGGGGTTTGTAATTCGACTTGATGAGTTCTTCAAGGACGATTTGGGCTAGACGATTGGTTCCAAAAAAAACGATTTTCATACATACGTCACTTCAACAAATTGTTCTTTACCGCCTTTTCCTTTTTCAACTTTAAAGAGTTTGCCGTTTTGGCTGTGGACATGGTCAATAAATAAAATCCCGTTTAAATGGTCAACCTCGTGCTGAATAATTCTTGAGGGCAGTCCCGTGTGATGGCTTTTGATTTTTTTACCATGCAAGTTGTTTGCTTCAAGATCAATTTCAGCCGGCCGCACGACATGGCCGTAAAGATTGGGGACAGAGAAGCATCCCTCAAGATAGGCGACTTCTTTTTGGGAAAACTTGAGAATTTGGGGATTGACAAACGCCTTTATTTTATTTCTTATTTTGGCCACAAAAACCCGCTTGAAAACGCCGATTTGGGGTGCTGAAAGACCAAGTCCGGGCGGATCTGTTTGAATTTCCAGCGTTTCGGTAAGATCGGCAATTAAGGATTTTAGTGACCCGTCAAAACCGGTAATTTCCTGTGAGATTTGGCGCAGTTTTTTATCTGGTGTAATAAGAATTTTTTTAACCATATTGGTCAGTTTATATTAGCTGGTTCGATCGTAATTTGAAAGTCGCGGGGAACTTTCTGAAGATAGATTTCAAGATTTTGGCGCGCTTTTTCTCTTTCAATAAGACTATAAGTGTTGAGTTTATGTTTCAAAATTATATTATAACTGGGGACCTTTGCGCTAAAAATTGATTCGTAGGGTCCGAGAATAGAAACCGGAAATCGGAAACTGGAAACTGGAAACTGGGTAAGATCTTGGGTAAGATCTTGGGCCTTTTTTTCTAAAGTTTCTTTGTCTTTTCCCTTTATTGTCAATTTAATAAGTAAGGCAAATGGCGGAAAATTGAGTGCTTTTCGCTCCGCAAGGCTTTGGGCAAAATAAGAAAGATAATTGTTTTGTGCGGCATTTTTAAGAATCGGATGGTCGGGATTATAAGTTTGCAAAATTAATCGGCCGTTTTTGGCGGCTAGGTTTTTAAGGGTACTGACTTGGGCAAGCGTTTTTTGGCCTGAAGTAAAATCAGCAATATTTAAGGTGGTATCAGATAAGATATGGGCGACCAGATCATATTTTTGGGCAGAAAGCCGGTAAAAGACAGAAGCGGTGGCAATATCAATAGTTGGTAGTGGGTAGTTGGTAGTGGGTAGTTGGTAATGGGTGCCTTCGGCAATTAAGTTGATTTGGGCATTGGGAAGAAGTCGGTGAACAGTTGCAGCTAAAGATTCAATGTTTAGCATGTTAAAGTAGATATCCGGCGATTGGCAGTTTGGGCAAACTTGCGGTGGCTTTGGTGCGAATTCGTGGAAACGGCAGGCTTTGCAATAAACTTGGCCGGACTCTCTTTTTTTATTTAAAAAAAGCAATACTTTACCTTTCTGCCTGACTGTTTTGATAATTAAGGAAGAAAGCAAATCAGAAATTGCCGATTTGTTGCCCTTGTTTCTTTCATCGATCATGGAAACCAAAGTTGTTGGGACTTTTATTTTGGGAATTTGTATTTCTTTTTGGTGGGAAAAGTAAGTGGCAATTTTGGGTGAGGGATCGATAATTTGCAGTTTGGCGCCGGTGATTTGCATCAGTTTTTCAGCAATGGTTAAAGTGTCAAAATAAGGTGATCTTTCATCCTTGTAAGCGCCGTCGTGTTCGTCAAAGATGATGATTTTGGAAAGTTTTGGACAGGGGGTAAAAATTGCCGAACGGGAGCCAAAGACAAAGTCGACGCGGCCTTCTAAAATTTTTTTCCAAACGGTAAATTTTTCAGTTGTTTTGAGTTCGCTATGATAAATTGCATAGTTTTTGGCAGATGGAAATTTAGCCAAAGTTTCGGGCAGGAGGTTGATGGAAGGAACAAGGACAAGGGTTTGGGATGTGCGCTTTTGCTCGGATACTTTCTCACTCGCGATCAAATGTCCTTTCAGTAAACCTGCGGTCCTCCCGCCAGTTGGCGGGATGGAGTGATCGACTCGCTCGAAAGCATCCTCACCGCGCAAATATTGGCCTGACAACCCGATAGCCTGATAACCAGCTAACCTTTTTGGTATTTCGGGAATTATCGCCTCCAGGCAATTAACCATCGGCGCATGATAGTAAAACGCCATCCACTTGAGAAGTTTGATTTGATAAGAAAGTAAAATTGGCATTTGAAAGATTATCGAGTTGATGGGTTTTATTTTGATTGTTTCCGGTTTTTGGTTTCCAGTTTCTAGTATCAATCCAATTGGGTTTCTTTTGCCAAAAGGTACTTCGACTAATTGTCCCGACTTGATCAAACCTTCGAGTTTCTTGGGAACTTCGTAGGTATAGGAATCAATTTCCGGAGCCTGATAGGTTAAAACGACAACGTCGGCGTACATAGTGCGTTAATGGTAAATGGTTGAAAGTTTGCGGTCAAGAAACCCGATGAACGATAAGCAGAGCTTGCGGTCCTCGCAAGCTGCGGGCCTAAATCGATTAACGATTAACTAATTCAGGGATCTGAAGGTGGAGAGGATTTGTTGGACAATTGTTGCAAACCCTTGGTTTGTGGGGTCGCTTGTAAAATCTACTACCCATAGATATTGGTCTGTGTAGTCAACAAGTGTGTGCTTAAAGACGCCTAATCCTTTTATGGTGAAAGTGTAGGCGGTCTTACCGTTTAATGTTGTTTTGGTCACATTTGCGACTACTTCACCCGGCGGCTGACTCGAGAGAGAAAACTGCTTATTGGCAAAAGTTTCCAGACTTTGCCCGCCGAGGCTGCCAGTTTTAATTTTTAGATTTAAAGCGTCAAAAAATTCAGTGTTGGATGTTTGTGTGGCGCCTGATTTACTGAACCAGACGAAACCTTCCTCATCTGTTTTTACAGTGACATCAGGAGGGTATTTTACAGAAAACTTTAAAGAGTTGTTCGTGTATGTTTTCCAGTCTGCAGTTTCGTCTGCAGCCTGCGATTGAGAGGTTGCTGTTGGTGACGAGGTGGTTTGAGATTTATTAGTAAGTTTCTGATATCCCAGTGTCGCAATAACGCCGACTAGAAGAGCAACTGCAGCTACTGTCAGTAATGTGGGCAGTAGTTTTGTATTCATATCGCTTTTTATAGCATACTGGATTTGTTTTTAATAGGCAAGAAGTAGATTTTCGAAAAGGGAGGCAACGGTCAACTATTCTAAAAAGCGGAAGGTGGAGAGGATTTGGTCATAAAGCTTGTCGTAAGTACCTTTATTGTCTAATTGTTTTAAGAAAATAATATAGCCTTTGTTTCCGCGGTTAAAGTAAATTCTTGTAGCTTGTATGTTTGGTAATTCAGACTTTTCAGTGAAAGGATATTTGGTGGCTTTTTCCCCGGCAATTTGTGTAACAGAATAATTTGGGCTGATAATTTTTTCTAAAGAGGGAAATTTCTCATTTAGTACCCAAATTGTCACATCAGCTTCCTGAGGGGGTAACTGTTCTCCGACAAAACCGCAATCTGTTAGTTTTGTTTTTGAGAATTCTGCAATTGCTCCATAATCTATATTTTCCAAACAATCATATCCTGCTTGTCCTCCGTAAGGCCCTTGGTCAAACCAGAACCCTGGATATTTAATTGAGTACCCGAAAACTTTATTTGTATAAACTTTCCAGTTTGCAGTTTCGTCGGTGGGAGATGGTGAGGGTTCGATCAGCCTAATGGATCTATCCGTTGGCGATGGGGAAGGAGAGGGTTTTGTCGTTAATTTTTGATATCCGTATATTGCAGCAGCACCGATGACAAGAGCCATAACTGCAATAATTACAATTTGTACAAATCCTTGGGCAGTTCTCACTAATTTCATAATATCAGATCAAGTTTGGCTTTTGTAAGTTTCAAGGAGGTTTTCGAAAAGGGAGGCAACGGTCATTGGGCCGATACCGCCCGGGACAGGGGTAATGGCTGTCACAATTTTTCTGACACTTTCAAAATCAACATCACCAACGATTTTGCGGTCATGAGGTTCCGTTCCCGGTTTCTGGTTTCTAGTTTCTAGTTTCTGGTTATTTACCACATTTATCCCTACATCCACGACGACTTGACCACTAGAGACATGGTTTCTGCCAATCAATTTCGCTTTGCCGGCGGCAACCACCAAGATGTTTGCAGTTTTAGTGATTGACGGTAGATTTTTAGATTTGCTGTGGGTAATGGTAACTGTGGCGTCGCGGTTTAAAAATGCCAATGCAGTCGGTTTGCCCACAAGAAATGATCGACCGACGACGACTACGTGTTTTCCGGCTATGGGGATTTTGTAGTAATCAAGAAGTGTTAGGATGCCTTTGGTAGTTGCTGGAATGTGACCTTCTTTCCTGTTTTCCCATAAAAGTTTTAAATTGATAGAAGTTAGACCATCGACATCTTTTTGAGGACTAATGGAATCAATAATTTGGTCTTTGTCAAGACTTTTTGGAATGGGCATTTGGACTATGATTCCGTGATATTGTGGATCGCGATTGTAAACGATGATTTGACCAACCAATTCTTTTTGAGAAATTGTTTCAGGGAATCGTTTTAATTTGACTTCTGCGCCGATTTTCTGGCCGAAAGCTTTCTTTCTGCCAATGTAAGCATTTGACTCTGGTACATCCCCGACTTGGATAATAACAAGTTTCGGTCTAGTTCCGCGTTTTGCGATCTCAGTTCTGAGTTGTTCCGCGATCTTCTCGTTGACAACTTTCCCGTCCAGAATTTTTGTCATTTACGGAATTGGGAATTTATTAGTTAAATTTTTGACTTCCTGCGCGATTTTTTTCAGATTTTTGTTATGTTCAACTCTAATTCTGAAACCTTTCATAAATTGAATACGGGCTTCCTTTTCAGTCGGAAACCTTTCGTTTTTTACTTCATCGATTGCCAGAGAAATCCACTTGGCGATTTTTTTCATTTCTTTTTCTTTCATGCCGCGGGTGGTGATTGCCGGGGTTCCGAGACGGATTCCGGAAGGGTAAAAAGGGGGCATAGTATCAAAAGGCACTCCGTTTTTATTAACCACAATGCCAGCAACTTCAAGGGCGATAGCGGCAACTGAGCCATTGACTCCTTTGGTGCGAAGATCAATTAGAATTAGGTGATTATCACTGCCACTGCCTGATAAATCAAAGCCAAAGCCGTTAAGTGATGAGGCCAGGGCTTGGGAATTTTTGACAATCTGCTCTCCGTAGCGTTTAAAGGGTTTACCCTGAGCTTGCCGAAGGGCAACAGCAATGGCGGCGGTTTGATTATCATGCGGGCCGCCTTGAAGACCGGGGAAAACTGCCTTGTCGATTTTTTCGGCTAGTTCCGGATCTTTCTTTAAGCCTTTTTCAGTGACCATAATGATTGCTCCTCTAGGTCCGCGAAGAGTTTTGTGGGTGGTGGTCATGATGATATCAGCATAAGGTACTGGGTCGGGATGGACGCCGGCGATGATAAGGCCGGTGATATGGGAAATATCGGCCAGTAAATAAGCGCCAACGGAATCGGCAATTTGTCCGAATCTTTTAAAATCAATTTTTCTGGGATAGGCGGTAAAACCACAGACAATGATTTTGGGTTTTTGACTTTTGGCCAGTTTCTCAATCGCATCGTAATCAAGCCAGCCATCTTTACCCAGTTCATAAGGTACAGTCTTAAAGTATTTGCCGGAAATGGAGACGGGTGCGCCGTGGGTTAGATGACCTCCAAAGGCTAAGGAGAGACCCATGATTTTATCTTTGAGCGGTGCCAGTAGGGCAAAGTAAACGGCTGTGTTAGCAGGGGATCCGGAATATGGTTGGACATTGGCGTGGGGAACCTTAAAAAGTTTTTTGGCCCGCTCGATTGCTAAAATCTCCACCTCATCAATAATTTTGTTTCCTTGATAATAACGCTTTTTGGGATAACCTTCGGAATACTTATTGGTTAAGACTGTGCCAAGAGCTTCCATTACAGCTCGTGAAGCGTAATTTTCGGAAGGGATCATTTCCAAAACTTCTGTCTGTCTCTTTTCCTCAAGTTTTATCAGTTTGGCAATTTGAGGGTCGGTTTTTGAAAGATTCATCAGGTCAATTGTCAATTGCTTGCCCTTCGAAGTCAAGTGTTCTATTTGACGAAGTAGGGTCAGCTGTCAGTTGTCAACTGTTGGTTTTGCCAACTGTTCAAGCAGTTCTTTTGCTTCCTGATAATCTGGTTTGAGATTTAACGCTATCGTGAGGGTTTTTTTGGCTTCTTCATTTTTGCCAAGACCGGCTTGGATTTTTCCTAAAGTCAAATAGACTTGGGGATCGGTCGGTGCAAGTTGGGTTAATTTTTGGCCAGTAGTTAAGGCTACTTTCGCATATTTTTCATCAACTGCGGAAAT
>Ga0155937_113_pt1 | contig 7889 bp, 6 predicted proteins | sample RifCSPlowO2_02_FD_107591 | JGI IMG/M metagenome (GOLD analysis project Ga0155937, IMG submission 107591) | Candidatus Curtissbacteria bacterium RIFCSPLOWO2_02_41_11
AAATGGATTCAAATGGATCTGGTAGGGCGAACACGACGTGGCCAACGATTTTGGAACGCAAGCTTGAAGATTTGTCTAAAGAAGGTCGTGAAATTGAACGCGAGGCCCTGTTGAATCCATACGCGATAAAATCAGGGATGAAATTTTGGTTGTATGATTGGAATACGCAAACAGTTTCCGAACGTGTTATCGATCACGTGGAATTAGGAACGAAAGATGGGCTTGTTGTGATGGGAGATGAAATCGTTGAATTGAACAGACTAAATGGAGATTTCGCAAATGGTCTTGCTGTGTTCTCCAGCGGTGAAAATGCTCGATTTAAGCTAGTTCAGCAAAAACAAAAATATGCACGCATTCGGCCCGGTAATGAGGTTGTTGTCATCACAAAAGATCCTTTTCGTGTAGCTGAACCAACAAAAACACCGATCAAAATTGTTAAAACTTCTTTACAAGAAGGAGAAGAAAAATACGGCGCCGCATTTTGGCATTTTCCAACTCAGTTGAAAGAGGCGTCCTCTGCATGGCTGGTGGACGTACAAACACATGATGGGAACGCGCATAAGGTTGATGTTCGAGAATTGGAACTTGAGCCTGAGCCTTTATCTCAATAGTAAAAAAACCTCGAGCTTGCGCGCTCGAGGTTTTTGATTGAGAATACTGTTGTATGAAAGAACAGCAAAATAATTATGCGTTTGTTGATAGTCAGAATGTAAACTTGAGCATTCGCCATCTTGGATGGATTTTAGATTTCAAAAGATTTCGAGTTTATCTGAAAGAAAAATATGGAGTGACAAAAGCCTTTTTATTCATCGGATACATGGGGAGCAACAGAGATCTTTATACGTCTCTACAGGACGCTGGGTTTATCTGTGTTTTTAAACCAACACTCACTTACAAAGATGGAACCACGAAAGGAAACTGTGATGCTGAATTGGTTTTAGAGACAATGATCCAATATGAGAACTATGAGAAAGCCGTGCTTGTTACAGGGGACGGTGATTTTTACTGCTTGGCAAAATATTTGATTGAGAAAGATAAGGATTTCTGGAAAATACTTCCAGTTGTATGGTTGATTTTTGTGGTTTTAATAGGCAGCGTATTTCTACTTATAAGGGAAACTAATACACCGGACTATATCCCGTTAGCTTTTATTCCTGTAATCTTTCTTGTGCTTAGGCTTTTTCTTGGCATATATGCATACCAGAGGATAAAAATAGCTTTTCCTGATTACGAGATGGGAAGTATCAAGTTTATATTGCGATTTCTCATTCCATATGATCTCATTAATTTTCGAATTATCAGTCTTTTAGTGATCGCATTCGGATTACTCATACTTTATCTACTAAGTAAGGTCTGAACCCAAAAAGTTCATTTCGTAAACTCAATGTAAACTAACATCGTTTACCCTGAGCAAACCGAAGTGCCTACGTATCGGCACAAAGCAATATTAGCCACGAATTTTGACCACCCAAAGTCGCAGGTTAGAACTATTGATATAATCAATTCATGGATAATTTTTACGACAAGGTAGCGAAAAAATTTGGAGGATATGCTTTTGGTAGTAACAAACCGAAATATTCTTCCGAATATCCTAACGGCAACCCGGAAGAAATTTTTAAAGAGAAATTACTAAAGCTAGCAAAAACCAATATGGTTTGTCTGGATGTTGGTTGCGGGGACGGGAAGTTTACTTTTGAAGTATCGAAATATTTTTCATCCATAAAAGGCATAGATACATCAAGAGAATTATTGAATATCGCCGAGTCGAAGAAGAAAGCGCTTAAGACAGCTAATGTAACATTCAAGCTCAAAAACGCTGTAAGAACCTTTTTTCCTAATGAGTCATTCAATATTATTTTTTGTCGGCGTGGTCCAAGTTTTTACAAAGAATATTACAGATTACTTAAAAAAGGTGGTTATTACTTAGAAATCGGGATCGGTGAAAAAGATTGCGTTAATCTTAAAAAGGTATTTGGGAGGGGTCAGGGGTATGGAATTTGGGATCAGTCACGTTTGGAGAAAGATAAGAATGAATTCATTCAAATCGACTTTAGGGTTATTTACGCAGAATCCATTAGCTATAATGAATATTATAATTCAATAGAAGCATTAGATAGATTTTTGCAAGGAGTTCCAATATTTGAGGATTTTAACCCAGACAAAGATAGAACCCACTTAGAAACTTACTGTAAGAAATTTAAAACCCCGAAAGGCATTCTTTTACCTAGACAAAGAGTTGTATACGTTATCCAAAAGTGATTTAATGACTCCCTACTATCCTCCGGATAGAATTTGATTCTGAACCCAAAAAGTTCTCCTGATGTTATTTAAATTCTTCAAGTAGAATTGACAGATCAATGGTTTCGATTGATTTGGCAACTAGCGGGCCGTCTTTAAGTTCTGTTACTTGTTCATGATATGCTGGTTTTACTTCTTCGTAGAAAAGGCCGATTGGCAGTTTGTCAATTCTCATTGCCTGTTTCCAGGCATCATTGAGATTATCAGGAGAATGACCTTCATCCTCAAGTTTGATAAGTCTTTCCCGATACCATTCGAGACTTTGGTGAGGGTTGAAAACCGGACATGGTTGCAAAGTATCGATTAGGGAAAATCCCGGATGCTTAATAGCCTGGGTAATACGACTGGACAATCGGTTGATATCCGGAGCAAATTCGCGCGCTACAAAGGTGCCGTGATTTGAAAGGGCAATAGCGATAGGATTAATTGGTTCCTCGATTGCTCCTTCTGGGGTTGATTTTGTCTTATCGCCTTTTTCCGTTGTCGGACTAGTTTGACCGGTTGTTAGGCTGTAGCGATGATTGTTGTGAACAATAACTGTAATATCATGATTGCCGCGCATTAAATTAATAAGATGGGTTCCACCCTCCCCATAACAACCGCCATCTCCGATGACAACGACAACTGTTAGACCATGGTTAGCAAGCTTAGTTCCGACCGCAGTTGGTAAGGCCCTGCCATGGAGTGTATGGAATCCATAGTAGGTGTTGAAGTTAGTCATGTTTCCTGAACAGCCAACATCATAGAAAATGACGGTTTTTTCAGCAGGGTTACCAGCATCGACCAAGCCTTTTTTGAGGGATGCCCAGATGGCATAGTTTCCACAGCCGGGACACCAAGTTGGATCAAACGGAACTTTTGGCATAATCAACAATTTCTTCCGGATAAAATGGCCTACCGTCGTAGCGATTAAGTCGATTTTTGATTATTATGCCCGTTTCTTGGGCAATTAGGTTGACAAGCTGTCCTTCACTATTGCCTTCGACCACAACTGTGTTTTTAGAATTATCAAGGACCTGTTTAATTTGTTCTTTAGGACAAGGCCAAAGCCAAGAAAGATTAAGGTGATTTGTTAAAATCCCCTCTTTTGTCAGTATCTCTCTTGCAGATTTGATGGTACCTTTTGTTGAACCAAAAGAGATAAAAGTCAGAACGGATTGAGGTTCCTCTTCCCAGAATTGCTTGGGTATTTCAGAACGCATTAGCTCCAGTTTTCGATTGCGTTTATCGACCTGGTTGGTACGCATTGAGGATTCTTCCGAAGACAAGCCGTATTCGTCATGATCGTCACTGTTGGCTATATAGACACCGCCGGCCGTACCTGGAAGACTGCGCGAACTGACCGGCGAATCACCCAATTTATAACGAGGAAAAAATCCGGTTTTATCCGCTGTGGGAGTTGCAGCTATCCCAAAGCGGCCATTGGTAAAGGTTGTAGTTGCCAAATTGATGGTGAAACGACTCTCCGCAAGGTATTTGTCGGAAAGTATAATTACCGGGGTTTGGTAGGTTTCAGCCAATATTAAGGCTTTACGTGTCATCTCAAAGGCTTCTTGGGCGTCTCCTGGAACCAGAACAAAACGCGGAAATTCGCCATGACTTGCAGAAATAACAAATTTAAGATCCCCTTGATCTGTCCATGTGGGGAGTCCTAAAGCTGGTCCGGGGCGTTGTCCTTCAAAAATAACAATCGGCAGTTCGGTGATCCCGGCCATTCCCAGAGCTTCCACCATCAAACAAAAACCGCCACCGGAAGTTCCGACCATGGCTCTTGCGCCGGCAAAGGAAGCACCAATGGCCATATTGATAACACTGATTTCATCTTCGGCGTGTTTAACGACTATTTTGGCTGTATGGGCGTTTTTTGCCAGATAGTGCAGAATCGAGCTGGATGGGGTCATCGGGTAGGCAGCATAAAATTGCAGACCGCCGGCTATTGCTCCCAGCGCTACTGCTTCATTACCGGTCATTGTCAGATGGTTTGATGACTGTTTACTAATTGATAGTTGTGGTTGTGTTTGCTTTTTGACAAAATTATAACCGGCGCGGGCGGCTTGTTGATTGGGAGCAATGACTTTTTGACCTTTGTCGGCAAAAACATCAGCAATGACCTGATTTAAAACATCAAGATCAAGGCCAAGCAGATAGACCGAGGCGCCTAAAGCCACATTATTGGCCATTAATTCCTCCCCACCTGCTTCTTTGGCCAGACGCACCATTGGTAAATCAATGAGTTTGGCTGCCAAATTATATTTTTCTATTTCGATTTTTTGGTGTTCTTGGTCAAAAACCAAGAGAGAATTTTCTCCTACTTCTTCTTGATGTTGTTCGATGCCGTCTTGATTGAGGGCGATTAGAAGATCGACTTTTTCCTTTTGGGAGTAAATTGGGTTTTTGCCGGCGGCTACTTGATAGGTATTGTGGCCGCCTCGAATTAATGAGGGGTATTCAGTATAATCAAAGATGTACCAACCGTGTCTGGCGCAGGTTTTGCTAAAAAGCAGCCCGGTAGTCATGATCCCCTCTCCGGCTGCGCCGGCTACCTTCCAGACAAAGTCTTCAGTTGGTGTCATTTAATACTCCTCCAGCGTTGATGTGTCGCCGATTGGAAGACCGAGTTCTTTGGCTTTAAGCACCCTCCTCATAATCTTGCCGGAACGGGTTTTGGGCAGTTTATCGATAAATTCGATCTCACGGGGATAGGCATGGGCTGCTAAATGTTTTTTGACAAATTGGGCCAGTTCGTCTTTGAGCTTTTTACTTGGCTTGACCCCATCTTTTAGTTTAACGAAGGCTTTGATAATTTCTCCGCGAAGTGGGTCCGGTTTACCGATTACCCCAGCTTCAACTACCGCCGGATGCTCGATAAGAGCTGATTCGACTTCAAAGGGGCCGACTCTTTCGCCGGAAGTTTTGATGACATCGTCTGCCCGGCCAATAAACCAAAAATAATCGTCTTTATCCGTGTAAGCTCTATCTCCCGAAATATACCAGCCTTTTTTAAAATATGATTTATATTTATTGGGACGGCGCCAGATTGTTTTCATCATTGAAGGCCAGCCGGGTTTAATAGCTAAATTTCCTTCTTCGCCTGGACCAAGCTTTTTGCCGCTATCATCAATAATAGCAGCGGTGATGCCTGGCAAAGGTTTACCCATTGAGCCGGGCTTAATATCCATAGAAGGATAATTGGCAATTAAAATGCCGCCGGTTTCGGTTTGCCACCAGTTGTCATGAAACGGCAGCCCAAATACCTTAAGACCCCAACGGATTGGCTCGGGATTTAAAGGCTCGCCTACACTTGCCAAGTGGCGAAGAGAGGAAAGGTCGAACTGTTTGACGATCTCATCCCCGGCTGCTTCAAGCATTCTGATGGCAGTTGGAGCCGTGTACCAGACCGTTACTTTATAATCTTCGATAATTTGATACCAGAGGGCAGGATCAAAACGGCCGTTAAAAACGACGGTTGAAGCACCGTTACTCCACGAGCCCAGGATTTCATAGGCGATGCCGGTTACCCAGCCCGGATCGGCGGTACACCAGTAAACATCGTCATCGCGTAAATCCAAAACATATTTGGCGCTGATATGCTCATGGATAATGGCTTTATGAACATGGACCACACCTTTGGGTTTACCGGTTGTTCCCGAGGTATAAAGCATAAAAGCGGGATCATCAGGTGCCATCATTCTGGTTTGATAGTCTGATGACTGTTTTGAAAGAACTTGGTTAAAGGGCAGGATTTTTTTACCTGAGATTTTTTTCTTTAGGGCGAATTTGACATCACCAGTCACCAAAATTGTTTTTAAATCGGGTAGAAAAGAAGCTGCCTTTTCAACCCTGTCAAAAAGCTCTGGCTCGGTTATTAAAACTTTGGCTGCGCTGTTTTTGAGCCGGTCGACAATAGCCTGAGGACCGAAGGCGGCAAACATAGTACCGGCAATTGCACCGCGTTTTAAGGTTCCCAAAAAACCAAAGTAGAGTTCGGGAACTCGTGAGAGAAAGAAAAATACCCGGTCTTGTTGTTCAATTTCAAGATCATGAAGAAGGTTAGCAAATTGATTGGATAAATCGTTAAGTTCTGCGAAAGTAAATTTTTGCTTTTGGTTATCTGCCCCTATCCAATAAAGGGCAATTTTGTTTTTGCGCCAATTTTTGGCATTTCGCTCAATTGCATTGTAGGCGGCGTTAAGTTTACCACCGGTGAAATCTATTTCTTTTTTGACATCTTCCCAGGAAAAATTTTTGCTGACAGCTTGATAATCTTTTAAATTAGGCGTTATTTTAAAGGCTGACTGCTGCTTTCTGATGAGCGGCTGCATAGAAGGAATCCAAAGCTATGATTTAAACTTAGCACAGCCACAACTTGATTGTCTATTGATTAATCGTTGTTATAATAGAGGTATGGAGCCGATAAAACCATTAGATCAAATTATTCGGCTTTCCGGCAAAACAGCGATTGTAACCGGTGGAGCCAGAGGTATTGGATTTGGCATCGCCAGTCGCTTGGCAGAGGCCGGTGCCAATGTCGTAGTTGCAGATTTAAATTTGGCGCAGGCCAGTCAAGCTACAAGCACGCTTTCTCAAAAGGGTTGGAATTCAAAAGCAATCGCCGTTAATGTTGCCAATGAGGAAGATGTTATCAAAATGGTTAACGAAACCGTCAGTATCTTCGGGTCGATAGATATTTTAGTGAACAATGCCGGTATTTTTCCGAGCGTGCCTATTGCCAATATGACTGCTGCTGATTTTGACAAGGTCATTTCAGTTAATTTAAAGGGTGTTTTTCTTTGCACCAAATATGCCAGCGCGCAAATGATTAAGCAAGGTATGGGTGGCAGAATTATCAATATTACTTCGATTGATGCCCTGCATCCCTCGTCTGTCGGTCTTGCCCATTATGATGCTTCCAAACACGGAGTTTGGGGTTTTACCAAAAATTCGGCTCTGGAGCTTGCTCCTCATAAAATCTGGGTTAATGCAATTGCACCGGGTGGGATTGCTACCCCCGGAGTAGAAGAAGTTCAGAGAAGTGTGCCTGCACCGGGTGTTGATATGTCTAAAATGGTTGAGGCATTTTTGGCAAAAATTCCAATGCATCGCATGGGAGAGCCAGATGAAATTGGCAAAGTTGCCCTATTTTTAGCTTCTGATATGGCCTCTTATATGACCGGATCTCAAATCGTGGTTGACGGCGGAGCCCTTCTAGCTTGAAATTTTGCAGCATTAAAATATCCTACCCTTGTCTTGTTTCCTAAAAAGCCTTAATATCATAAGTTATGCTTTTTTACATCATAATTTTTACTTTTATCGGCAGTATTCTTTCGCTGGTAGGTAGCTTTTTCCTTCTGATAAAACACGATATAACCGAACTTTTTTCAAACCAGCTAGTCAATTTTGCAGCCGGAGTTTTAATTGCTGTGGCTTTTCTTGATCTTTTGCCAGAGGCATCTGAACTAGTTGGCGGGAGCAATATTTTCTTACCGGTTCTTCTTGGTTTTATTAGTTTTTTCTTTGCCGAAAGATTCATCCAGTGGTTCCATTATCACCATGGTCACGGTCAGAAATCGAACATCCTTTTGATCTTAGTT